>ERZ791865.22-NODE-22-length-257003-cov-14.995061_pt1 | contig 257003 bp, 238 predicted proteins | sample MGYA00509942_ERZ791865 | MGnify/ENA primary metagenome ERZ791865 (study PRJEB30046, sample SAMN00792098) | human gut metagenome | study: EMG produced TPA metagenomics assembly of the A metagenome-wide association study of gut microbiota in type 2...
AAGGGGGCGGCCCGATCGGGCCGCCCCCTTTCTATATCTCCTGTGTGAAATTACTTTTCACGGGCAAGAATCAGGGCACTTGTGGGAGCGACTTCGAGACGTCCGCCGCGGGTGGTGTCGAAGCCTTCGGCCTCAAGACGTCCGTCGCGGGCAATGACTTTCCAGTCACCGTTGCCGACATTGACGGTCTGAGTTTCTTTCGAGCCGTTGAAAACAACCTTGATCTCTTTCCAGGAATCGCCGTTGGCATTGTTTTTCAGAGAGTAGCTGATCAGAAGAGGCGATTTGACTTTGTCGAACACAAGGTTGCGGGCGACATCCTCGGCCTTGGTCATGCGGAACGCGGGATGGGAGCGACGCAGTTTGATAAGTTCCTTGTAGTAGTTGAACTGGTCGGCGTTGGTGGTTTTCAGGTTCCAGTCAATGGCATTGATTTCTGCTGGCGACTTATAGGAGTTGTGAACGCCTTTTTTATCGCGGAAAATCTCTTCGCCGGCAAACATGAAGGGGGTTCCCTGCGAAGTGAAGACGATGGTCTGGGCAAGCTTGGCGGCACGCTTACGGTCGGTGTCGGTTTCGCTCGGCTCGGTCATGGATTTGCGCAGCTTGTCGGTAAGGCAAAGGTCGTCGTGACATGAAACATAGTTGATGACCTGAGTGGGATTCTTGGCGTAAGGAGCTTTCGAGTTGTTGCCTTTCGAATAATCGACCTGAGGATGGGCTGTCGCACCGACAATACCGATTTTAACGGTCTCTTCGTTGCCGGCTTTGCCTGTTGCGAAACCTCGGTCAGAGGCATTGCTGTAGTGGCCTTTGACGGCATCGCGGATGTCGTCGCTGAACACCGCTACGTCGGGCATCATGTAAGCGTTGTCTTTCAGCGCACGCTTTTCTACGGGCAGTGGTGAATCGCCGGCAGTCCAGCCTTCGCCATATACGAAGATCTCGGGACGCACTTCTTTTAGAGTTTTTGCGACTTCGTTCATTGTGTCGATGTCGTGAATGGCCATCAGATCGAAGCGGAAGCCGTCGATATGATATTCGTCGGCCCAGTATTTCACAGAGTTGACGATATAATCACGCATCTGGGTGCGCTCGCTGGCGGTTTCGTTGCCGCATCCCGAGGCGTCGGAATATGATCCGTCCGGACGGTGGCGATAGTAATAGCCGGGAGCAGTTTTCGAGAAATTCGAGCCGTCGTTTTCGGCTGTGTGGTTATAGACGACGTCCATGATAACTCCGATGCCGGCGTCGTGAAGGGCCTTGATCATCTCTTTCATCTCTCGCACACGGGTTGCCGGATCGTTGGGATTGGTCGAATAAGATCCTTCGGGAGCGTTATAGTTCACTGGGTCGTATCCCCAGTTATATTGCGGAACATTGAGCCTGGTCTCGTCGACACTGTTATAGTCGAACGAAGGCAGAATATGGACGTGGGTTACGCCAAGTTCCTTGAGATGGTCAATACCGGTCGAGGCGCCCTGACCGTTTGTTGTCGACGGTTCTGTCAGAGCAAGGAATTTGCCCTTGTTGACAATGCCGCTGTTGGCATGGCCCGACATGTCGATATGGTGCATCTCGTAGATGACGGCATCGGTTATCGCGTTGATCTTCGGGCCGCGGTCGTTGGCCCATCCTTCGGGATTCGTGGTGGCGAAGTCGATAATGGCCGCCCGCGCGCCGTTCGGGCTTACAGCCTTTGCCCATACTCCGGGGGTTTCTGCGAGCCACTTGCCGTTATGCTCGATCTGGAAGGTATAGTATTTTCCGTAGAGCTTTTCCGGCTTAGAGGCTGTCCATGTGCCGTTCTCGCCGCGTTTCATATCGAGGGTGTCGATAGCGGCGGTATTAAGGCCGTTGTCATAGATCAGAACGCGGGCCTGCGTGGCCATCGGCGACCATAGACGCCAGTGAGTGCCGCTGTTGTCTACTGTCAGTTCGAGATCGCTACCGCTGTAAGAGGGAAGGGCTGACAGGGCGGCATCGTCTACAGTCGATGCCTGTAGGAGTGGTGACATAACAAGAGAAGCGCCGGCCATGACAAGCGCGGCGATAGTTTTATTGTTCATGGTTATTTATTAAAGATGAAAACGAAGGGATAAATCTTATTTAATCAGTATGCGGCGCGACCAGTCGGCACACTTTACGATATAGTATCCGTCCGGAAGGTCGATGCTGACTCTTTCACCTGCGTCGACATTGGCTGATTTGACGGCTTGTCCCGTTATCGAGAATATCACGAAGTGGGCTGAGCGCTGAGGCGCCGCGATAAGTTCAACCGAGCCTCGGCCGACGTTGAGTTCGGCTGTTTCGGCAATCTTTTCAGTTGCAATATCGCTTTGCCGCGAAGGCACGGCAAAGGCGGCGATGGGGGCTACCGAAACAATCAGGGTCAGTATGGAGAGGATGAGAGATTTCATTTTGCTACATTGAATTATGGTTACTGCAAAGATAGCTATTTTATTGTCCTTATGCAATATCGCAGCTGAATCTTATAAATTTTTAGCAAAACTGTTAAAGCGCGACAGCCCGCGCGGCGATGTTGCGGCGCGGGCTGTCGGGAAATGATATTCCGGCTGAGGTCACTTAGCGTAGAGCCGTTCGCGTGCGGCAGCTACGCGCTCGTCAGTGATATAGTCGTCGTAATCCATCAGTTTGTCGATAATGCCGTTAGGCGTCAGTTCGATTATGCGGTTTGCGACTGTCTGGATGAATTCGTGGTCGTGGCTTGTGAAGAGAATGTTGCCGCGGAAGTTCTGAAGGGTGTTGTTGAAGGCCTGAATTGACTCGAGGTCGAGATGGTTGGTCGGCGAGTCAAGCACGAGAGTGTTGGCGTTCGTCATCATCATGCGCGCTATCATGCATCGCATTTTTTCGCCTCCCGAAAGCACCGAAGCCTTTTTGAGAACTTCTTCGCCGCTGAAAAGCATCTTTCCGAGGAAGCCCTTGAGGTAGATTTCGCTGCTGTCGTTGCTCCATTGGCAGAGCCAGTCAACGAGGTTGAGGTCTGTATTGAAGAACGCCGAGTTGTCGAGCGGAAGATAGGCAGTGGTGATTGTCTGACCCCAGTCGAACTGTCCGGCGTCGGCCTTGCGGTTGCCGCAGATAATTTCGAAAAGTGCTGTCATTGCGCGCGGGTCATGGCTGAGGAAGCAAATCTTGTCGCCTTTCTCGACCTGGAAGTTGACATCGCTGAACAGAGTCTCGCCGTCGACGGTTGCGGTCAGACCCTTGACCTCGAGAATCTTGTTGCCAGGATCGCGCTCGGGCGTGAAGATGATTCCCGGATAGCGGCGGCTCGACGGCTGAATCTCTTCTACATTGAGTTTTTCGAGCATCTTTTTGCGCGAAGTTGTCTGTTTCGATTTGGCAACGTTGGCGCTGAACCGCTGAATGAACTCCAGAAGCTCCTTGCGTTTTTCCTCGGCTTTCTTGTTGGCCTGCTGTTGCTGGCGCAGAGCGAGCTGCGACGACTCATACCAGAAAGAATAGTTGCCGGCGAAGAGCGAGATCTTATTGTAGTCGATGTCGAGGGTGTGGGTCGACACGGCGTCGAGAAAGTGACGGTCGTGGCTGACCACAAGTACCGTGTTCTCGAAGTTGGCGAGATAATTCTCGAGCCATGCTACCGTTTCGAGGTCGAGGTCGTTGGTCGGCTCGTCGAGCAGCAGGTTATCAGGGTTTCCGAAGAGGGCTTTGGCAAGAAGGACTCGCACCTTTTCCTTACCGCTCAGATCAGACATCATCATATAATGTTTGTCTTCTTTTATGCCGAGCCCACTGAGCAATGAGGCCGCATCGCTTTCGGCATTCCAGCCGTCGAGCTCGGCAAAACGCTCTTCGAGTTCGCTGGCGCGCACTCCGTCGGCGTCGCTGAAGTCTTCTTTGGCATAGAGGGCATCTTTTTCTTTCATGATGTCCCAGAGTACGGTGTGCCCCTGAAGAACCGTGTCCATGACGGTGAATTCGTCGAATTTGAAGTGATCCTGTTCGAGCACGCTCATGCGCTCACCGGGGCCTTGCGTGACATTGCCGTGGGTCGGCTGGAGCTGACCGCTGAGAATGCGCATCAGCGTCGACTTTCCGGCGCCGTTTGCTCCGATTATTCCGTAGCAGTTGCCGGGGGTGAACTTGAAGTTGACATCTTGGAAAAGCACGCGCTTTCCGAACTGGATTCCGAGGTTATTGACAGCTATCATAGACGGTTTTTGAAATTCGGCTGCAAAGTTAGCGATTTTTTCCCAAACGGCGGGTATGACAAATCAGCTATATACGCGGCTCGACGGATATGGAGTCGGAGTCTTCCTTAATGGTAGGTCTGATGCCAATCAGAATGTCAATGAACATTTTCGGTCTGGCCAGAAATTCGCGAAGCGTGTTTTTGATGCGATTCTTACGGATGGGTGAGGGTTGGGCATTGTAGCCGATGGCTTTAATTCCGTATTTATCCGCAAGGTAAATAGCGCGCTCATTATGATATCTCTGAGAGATGAGCGTCATGCTTTCAAGATTATAGAGCTGCCCGGCTTTTGCGATGGAGTTGAGAGTGCGTGTTCCTTCATAATCCAATATTATTCTGTCGGCCGGGACGCCACGGGCAACTAATGAGTCAAGTATTGCCTGCGGTTCATTGCACCCGTTCTTTTGAGTCTGGGTATAATCGCCTCCGCTGGCTATGATAAAATCTATTTTACCGGCTTTATAGAGTTCGTCGGCAGCCTTAATACGATTGTCAAAGTAGTAGTTATGTGCGCCACCGGGTGTTATAGGGGAGGTTGCCAACAGCAGACCGGCTTTATTATGCGGTATATCGTCTACTCGGTCGTAAGTTCTGCCGGAAGCGTTCCAGACGACTATATAATAACAACCAAAAATCAGAAGTAAGACCGTCATAACTACCCCGGTCACCAACCATAGGAGAGTTTCCTTAGGCTTATTCATTGATGATTTGTTGTATTAAGGATGTAATCTTGTTATTATAGACTTCTCTGTTAAGTAGGTTTGTTATATAGTATTCAGGTATAGAACGATATCCGAACTTGGCCCCGAGTATAGCACATGCTACTGCTCCGTTTGTGTCGGCATCACCTCCTTCATTGACAACCGCCAGCAGTCCTTCCTCAAAAGATGTGGAATGCCAGTAACACCATAGCGCGGCCGAAAGTGTACGCAGTGTGTAACCTATGGTGAAGCTTTCGTCTAAGTCGAGCATTGATATATCGTGACTGTTGTATGCCGCATCAATCCATTCGGAGATCCTTTCATCGTATCTCTGAGCAATATCTTTTATTTCATCATAAGATAGCTGCCTGTCATGCCATACAAGGTGGTGGATTATTGAAGCTGCGATTGCGCATGAACCGACACAGCGGGGATCGTAATGCGTCAGCTTGCATATGTCCTCAGCCTGTTCTTCGATATCCGACTTTGCCAATCCGACAACTGATGTTCTCATCAGTGCGCCATTTGCTGCGCTTTGCTTGCGAGATAGTTCCCACCATAGTCTGGAACTCATTTCAGGTTGCACGACATAATCGTCCACAGACAGCACTTTGAAAGTGTGACTGCCAATCCCCATTGGATTTCCATTGAACCAATCTTTGAAATTGGAGGCGACACGACTTATGTTGAACGTTCCGTTTTCAAAAGCTTCGAGGATACACAACATCATATCCGTATCGTCTGTCCATGCGCCTTTAGCCCATCTCCGCCGATGAGCATCCTGAACAATCTGATTATAACTTTTTAATCCACCGGGATAATTCTTACTGACTTCATCTTTGCTCATAAATTCAGAGCCGAGGCCAAGAGCGTCACCGATTGCCTGCCCGTAAAGACAGCCAAGCATCCGGTTTTTTATCGTTTCAATATTATTCATTTCGTGTCTAGTATTATCTGTTCATAGTCACCTGATGATGAATGCAAATATACAGATAATCACGATAACAGAGAATAATCGGGGGGCATTCCTCATTATGATTAATATGCGCAAGTAAAATGACTGAGAGGTCAGATTTAGATGAACAATCGCTGCGGATGTGGCGTTCTAATTAAAAATCAAAAATTAGACTTATAATGAAAAAATTCGGAATATTCTTCGGTTCTTCAACCGGCACCACCGAAGAGATTGCCCATAAGATTGCCGGACTTCTCAATATCGACAGTGCCGACGTCCATAATGTTGCAACGACGGCTCCCGACGCTGTGGCCGACTACGAGGTTCTTCTTCTCGGATCGAGCACGTGGGGATCGGGAGAGCTTCAGGACGACTGGTATGATTTTCTGACCGGTCTCGAAGCTCTTGACCTGAAAGGGAAGAAGATCGCTATCTTCGGACTTGGCGATGAGTCGATGAGCGATACGTTCTGCAACGCCGTCGGCATTATTTACAAGAGTTTGCAGCCCACCGGCGCAACATTTATCGGTCGCTACCCCGATTCGGTCTATCATTTCGAGGAATCGGAAGCTAATGAAAACGGGGAGGGACTCGGACTTCTGCTCGACGAGGTCAACCACCCCGAGCTTACCGACGAACGCCTGAAGGGATGGGTTGAAGAAATCGAGACACAGACGAAATAATCATCTCTCTATAAAATGCGTGAGGCGGTCAAACCGAAGATGGTCTGACCGCCTCATTTTTATTCTGTTGCTGACGGATTACCAGGCGAACATGGGATAGTCGTTCATTGTGGCGTTGACTTTGGCGCGCACGTCGGCAATGACTTTCGGATTGTCGTAGTTCGACAGGACTGTGTCGATCATCTCGACGATCTCGCCCATGAGCGGCTCTTTGGCGCCGCGGGTTGTGATGGCCGGCGTTCCGAGGCGCATACCCGAGGTCTGGAACGGTGAGCGGCTGTCGAAAGGCACCATATTCTTGTTGGCGGTGATGTCGGCTTCGACAAGAACTTTTTCTGCGACTTTGCCGGGCAGATCGGGGAACTTAGTGCGGAGGTCGATGAGCATCGAGTGGTTGTCGGTGCCACCGGAGATGACTTTGTAGCCTTTGTCGATCATTGCCTGAGCCATAGCTGCGGCATTGGCCTTTACCTGTTTCTGGTATTCCTTGAATTCAGGCTGGAGAGCTTCGCCGAAAGCGACAGCTTTGGCTGCGATGACATGCTCGAGCGGGCCACCCTGGACACCGGGGAACACGGCAGAGTCGATCAGCGACGACATCTTGCGGATTTCGCCTTTCTTCGTAGCCTTACCCCAGGGGTTGTCGAAGTCTTTACCCAACAGGATGATACCGCCGCGCGGACCGCGCAGGGTCTTGTGGGTTGTCGAGGTTACGATGTGGGCATACTTGACGGGGTTATCGAGCAGGCCTGCGGCGATAAGACCGGCGGGATGGGCCATGTCGATCATCAGTATAGCGCCGATTTCGTCGGCAAGGCGACGCATACGGGCATAATCCCATTCGCGGCTGTAGGCGCTGGCACCACCGATTATGAGCTTCGGGCGTTCACGGCGTGCTACTTCTTCCATCTGGTCGTAGTCGACTGTTCCGGTGTCTTCTTTTACGTTATATTCGAGAGCCTGGAACATGAGACCCGAGAAGTTCACGGGGCTTCCGTGGCTGAGGTGACCGCCGTGGCTGAGGTTGAGACCGAGGAATTTGTCGCCGGGCTTAAGGCAGGCCATGAAAACAGCCATATTTGCCTGAGCGCCTGAGTGGGGCTGGACGTTGGCATATTCAGCTCCGAAGAGTTCTTTTATGCGATCCTGAGCAAGGCGCTCGGCTTCGTCGACAACCTCACAGCCGCCGTAGTAGCGGTGGCCGGGATAGCCTTCGGCATATTTGTTCGTCAGGCATGAGCCCATGGCTTTCATAACTTGGTCGCTGACGAAGTTTTCACTGGCAATCAGCTCAACGCCCTTCTTCTGGCGGAGGTGTTCGCGTTCGATGATGTCAAAAATCTGTTCGTCTTTTTTCATGTTGATGATAGATGGTTTTCTTGATTGATATAGATTTGAGGTTATTTTTTCTTCTTTACGCTCCATCCGAACCGTCCGATAGGCTCGCCCTGACGATAGTAGGCGCCGTGGGTATAGCTCATCAGTCCGGCAGCGCCGAGGTCGAATGCGCCGGTCTGCGGGTCGAGCAGCTTCTCGTCGGCTTTGACGTTGACGACTTCGCCGATTATCATGTCGTGGCTTCCCAGAGGAATAATCTGGCTTACCCGGCATTCGATATTGACGGGCGATTCGGCTATAGACGGACATTGCACTTTTACGCCCGGCTCGGGATGGAGGCCGGTTTCGGCCCATTTGTCGTAGTCGCGTCCGCTGCGGACTCCGGCCCAGTCGGTAGCGCGAGCCATTTCGGCAGTCGAGAGGTTGATGGTGAATTCCATCGACTTCTTTATAAGTTCGTGGCTGAAGCGCTCAGGCCGAATCGATACGTAGCACATAGCCGGATCGGTGCAGATTGTCCCGGTCCATGCTACGGTCAGGAAATTCGACTTCCCCTCGGCCGCGCAGCTTACGAGCACAGCCGGAAGAGGGTAGATCATCGTCCCCGGTTTCCAGTTCTGTTTCATTCTATAATAGAGGCCTCGCGCGCGCCGACGCTCTGGCCGCAATAGCAGCAGCGGAGAGTGACATCGTCGCGGTCAACAACGTCGAAGCGTGTGGCCATCGGTTCGTGATTGGTTATACATTTGGGGTTCGCACACCTGACTATGCCGACAATCATGTCGGGAAGTTCAACCTGCCGCTTTTCGACCACTTCGAAGTCGCGGATAGTGTTGACTCTGGCATGAGGCGCAATAAGCGCGATACGGTTTATAGTCGCTTCGGGAAGCTCAACGTCGGCGATTTTTATGATACCCTTGGTGCCGAGGCGTCCGCTCGGAAGGTTATTGCCGATGGTCATGCGAGTGCGGCATTTGTCGAGATGCAGAAGGCTTACGGCCTTGAAAAGATTCTCGGCGGGAATATGGTCGATGACTGTTCCGTTGGCCAGTGCGGCAACTGCGAGTTCTTTTTTATCGGTGTTCATCGCTTTAGTCTTGAGGGTTGATCTGGAGAGCGCGGCAGATAAGGGCCTGGCGCACGAACAGTCCGTTGCGTGCCTGCTCGAAGTAATAGGCGTGAGGATCGTCGTCGACGTCCTGAGAAATTTCGCCGACGCGCGGCAGCGGGTGGAGTATGCGCATTGTCGGTTTTGCTCCGGCAAGCATGGAGGCGTTGAGGTTATAGAGGTCTTTGACCTGTTCATATTCGCCGATGTCGGCAAAGCGTTCACGTTGGACTCGGGTCATATATATAATGTCGCTCGAGTTGATCACGTCGGCCGATAAGTCGGTGTGTTCGGTGAATTTAATACCGTTCTGACGGCAGAAATCCTTGTATTCGGGGGGCATCTGAAGAGCGTCGCAGGCAACGAAGCGGAATGTCGGGTTGAAGTACTTCATCGCCATAATCAGAGAATGAACCGTGCGTCCGTATTTCAGGTCTCCAACGAGAGTTATTGTCAGATCTTCGAGGCGTCCCTGCGTTTTGCGGATAGAGTAGAGATCGAGCATTGTTTGCGACGGATGTTGGTGAGCGCCGTCGCCGGCGTTGATTATCGGGGTTTCGGTAACCTCGGTAGCGTATCGCGCAGCTCCTTCGAGATAGTGACGCATTATGATGAGGTCGACATAGTTCGACACCATTTTTATAGTGTCTTTCAGTGTCTCGCCTTTCGACGAGCTCGATGTGGCAGCATCACTGAAGCCTATCACGCGGCCTCCGAGGCGGTTGACTGCGGTTTCAAAACTCAGACGCGTGCGCGTCGACGGTTCAAAAAAGAGGGTCGCCACAACTTTTCCTTCGAGCAACCGTCGGTTCGGATTAGCCTCGAAAGAAGCAGCGCGGTCGAGCAACCTCAGAATTTCGTCGCGGTCGATATCGGAGATCGACACCAAGGAATTGTGGTTCATGACTGGCCTGAATGAAATTTCGTTTCACAAAGGTAAGCGTTTTTTTCGTTTTATCCGCAAATTTTTTTCGCTACGGTTCCAAAGTCATCGTGAGTTGCCCGATTCTTGCTACCTTTGCAGTTGAAAAGCAAATATCAACAATGACGAAACCACTGATTTTTATAAGTAATGACGATAGTGTCGAAGCTCCCGGCCTTCGCCATCTTATCGACTGTGTCGCCGATATGGGCGATATTATAGCTGTTGCCCCGGCCGAGCCTCATTCGGGGCAGTCGTCGGCAATAACTGTCAACCGGCTTCTGCGTCTGAAAGAATGTGACAGCTACCATGGAGCCAGAGTATTTTCTGTCGACGGGACTCCTGTAGATTGTGTCAAGCTCGGGCTCCATGCTGTCGCAGACCGTCGGCCCGACATCATGCTTTCAGGCTGCAACCATGGATCGAATGCCGGCAATTGTATAACATATTCCGGCACAATGGGAGCTGCGATCGAGGCTACAATGGCGGGAATTCCGGCTATAGGCTATTCATTGCTCGATCACAGCATGAAGGCAGATTTCAGCCGAACCGTCCCGTATATACGCGACATAACGGAGAAGGTGCTTGCCAACGGGCTTGAACGCGGTATTTGTCTGAATGTCAACTTCCCGGCCGGAGTCGACATCGAGGGTCTGAAAGTTGTGCGCGCGGCACGCGGCTATTGGAGCGAAGAATATAAAGAGTATACAGATCCTTTCGGGAAGCCTTTCTATTGGCTTACCGGCCGCTTTGTCAATATTGAGCCTGATGATTCAGCTACAGATGAGTATTGGCTTGCCAGGAAGTATGCCACTGTAGTTCCGGCTCGTGCTGACCAGAGCGCTATTGACTGTATTGACGCTGTTTCAAACCTTCTCGGTCTATAGTGAGGCGGCGTCGAGAGTGGCAGCCTCCGAAGGTGAGATCCATCTGACATCTGGGTCGCGACGCAGCCATGTCAGCTGCTTTTTAGCATAGACGCGAGTGTTCTTCGCTATTCTCGCAAGAGCTGTCGTACGATCCATAGTGCCGTCGAAATAGGCGAACATTTCTTTGAAACCTACGGTGTTGAGAGAGTTGAGGTGGCGAAGATGAAAAACCTTCCTCGCTTCGGCTTCCATGCCGGCTGCCTCCATGGCCTCCACACGGGCATTTATGCGCGCGAACAATGTCTCTCGTGGTAGATCGAGCGCCAGTTTGACAATACGGAAATCGCGTTGTTGACGAGTGCCCGTCAGCATGGTCGAGTAGGGGATTCCTGCCTGAAGTGAAACCTCTACGGCATGGACAATACGCCGGGTGTTCGCGCGGTCAACGCGGGCGAGATAGTCGGGGTCGAGTTTACCGAGCATGGCTGTTACCGCTTCGAGTCCTTCGTGGTCGCAGATCTCTTTAACCCGGCGGCGTATTGCGTCGCTCACCGTCGGAATCGGGTCGATACCGTGGGTTATGGCGTCGATATACATCATTGACCCTCCGGCCATTATGGCGTAGTCATTCCGCCGCCACAGTTCCGGCAGGAGTGCCATGACGTCTTCTTCGAAACGTGCTGCCGAATAATAGGACTCAAGCGGAAGAATACCTATAAAATGATGTTTCACCGCGGCTAACTCGTCGGGGGAGGGAGCCGCGGTGATAATTGGAATGTCACGGTAGATCTGGCGAGAGTCGGCGGAAATGATGTCGCAACCGAGCTTTTTAGCCAAAGCAATGGCGGTTGTTGTTTTGCCAGATGCAGTGGCCCCGGTGACAACAACCAGTGTCTTCACTTTTTCTCGGCTACGAGACGGGCGATTTCAATAATGGTGTCGGTCGCTTTCTCCATCGAGGGAATGGGCACGAACTCATAGCGGCCGTGGAAGTTAAGACCGCCGGCAAAAAGGTTCGGGCAGGGCAGACCCTTGAAGGAGAGCTGAGCTCCGTCCGTGCCACCGCGGATAGGAACTACGCGAGGTGTGACTCCTGCGCGCCGCATGGCCTCTTCGGCAATCTCGATAATATGGCTGACGGGTTCGATCTTCTCGCGCATATTATAGTATTGGTCTTTCAGCTCGAGTTCGGCACAGTCGGGGAATTCATGGTTGATCTTGCGCGTCAGATGCTCCATCTCTTTTTTGCGGCGTTCGAACCGATCGCGGTCGTGATCACGGATTATATAAGTCAGAGTAGTCTTCTCGACATTGCCTTCCATCCCGACCAGATGATAGAAACCTTCATAACCCTCAGTGTGTTCGGGCGTTTCCCAGCGCGGGAGCATTATCACAAACTGATTGGCTATACGCATCGAGTTGATCATCTTGTGTTTGGCATATCCGGGGTGGACGTTGCGCCCTTTGAAGGTGATCTTTGCCACGGCAGCGTTGAAGTTCTCATATTCAAGCTCGCCGACTTCGCCGCCGTCCATCGTGTAGGCCCAGTCGCAACCGAAGCGCTCGACGTCGAACTTGTGTGCTCCGAGTCCGATTTCTTCGTCGGGGTTGAAGGCTATGCGGATTTTGCCGTGTTTGATTTCAGGATGAGCCTGAAGATAAGCCACTGCAGTGACTATTTCAGCGATGCCGGCTTTGTCGTCGGCGCCTAACAGTGTTGTCCCGTCAGTAACTATCAGATCCTGACCGACGTAGTTCATCAGTTCCGGGAACTCAGTCGGAGAAAGAACTATACCTTCGTCGGAATTGAGGGTTATATCGTTGCCATCGTAGTTCTTGACAATGCGCGGGTTAACATGACGGCCGCTCATGTCGGGCGATGTGTCGAGATGCGCGATGAATCCGACGGTAGGAGTCGTGGCATTGCCGTTGTTGGCTTCGAGGGTTGCCATCAGATAGCCGTTTTCATCGAGAGTTATCTCAGAGAGGCCCATCTGTGTCAGAATGTCGCGCAGATGCCGGGCAAATATCATCTGACCCGGCGTAGACGGGGTCATGTTGGTCAGTTCGTCGCTCTGTGTGTCGAATTTGACATAGTCGAGCAGTCGGTCTGTTACTGTCATTGTTGTCGGTGAGGTATTTTTAAGGTATGGTGGGTTATATTGTTATTCTGCGTGTGTGGCCGCCGGCGCGTAGAATAAAGATTCCGCGCGTTCGCAATTTTAGCCTGTAGGCCCCCGGCTGAAGTGTCTCGCGGCTTACGGGTTGGCCGAGGATTGTGAACACCTCGACTGTAAGTTTTCTCTGCAGGGTCATGACAATCTCTCCGCCGCGCACACTCAGCTCGATAGCCGGGGCGTCGTCAGTCTGGGCAGGGGCCTGGGCAGAGGCCGTTGCCATCGGTTCCCAGATCTGGGCAGCCTCTACAGGCGTTGAAGCTGCTATTGCCAGAATGAGAGTCATTACCAGTGATAGAAGTCTCTTCATCGTTGCAAATTTACAATTTTTTCTTTAAACCGAGCCTTGCGGTACCTAAAATATAATAATAGTCAATAAAATTGAATAGTGTAGGCGGAATAACGTTGTATATAAAGAGTAAAATACTTAAATTTGCAGCGAGGTTGTCGGCCGGCGCGATTGTCGGTGTCGTCAGCCTGTAAATGCTAATAATATCACTAACCAGCTAAAAGAAAAATTTCACCAACATCAATTGAGAAATGGCCGAGAGGCCACATTTAATTATCCTTAAACTACAACACTCATGACCCAGGATCAGAACGACAAGAAATCGAAGCGGCCGCGCATTGGAGAACAGCGCAGCGCATCAGCAGAGCCTGAAAAGAACGATCACGCCGGCTCGTCTTTCATACCGCGAGACAGTAATAACGCTACGGAAGAAGGAGAGCGTCAGGGCTACACGCCCCGCCAGGGCGGCTATAACCGTTATGGCAACCAAGGAGGTTATAACCAGTATGGCAACCGCGAAGGCTATCAGCCGCGTCAGGGCGGATACAATAACAATAACCGTCAGGGCGGCTACAACCGTCAGGGCGGCTACAACCGCTATAATAATCAGGGTGGTTATAACCGCTATAACAATCAGGGCGGTTACCAGCAGCGTCCCTATCAGCACCGTCCATATAATAATGTTCCCGCAGAAGGAACTCCGGCCGCTGAAGGCACTGAGAATACGGCTGCAGCCGGATCAACGGTGACTTCAGGATCGGAAGGCGCACAGCAGCCCCATCAGCAGCGCCCCTACCAGCAGCGCCCCTATCAGCAGCGCCAGGGTGGTTATCAGCAGCGCCAGGGTGGTTATCAGCAGCGTCAGGGCGGCTATCAGCAGCGCCAGGGCGGTTACCAGCAGCGTCCTTACCAGCAGCGTCCGGGCGGATATAACAACCGACAGGGAGGCAATCAGGGTGGTTATCAGCCCCGTCAGGGTGGTTATCAGCAGCGCCCGGGCGGTTACCAGCAACGCCCCGGCGGCTACCAGCAGCGCCCCGGCCAGCAACGCCAGCGTCAGAACCAGTATGGTATGCCTTACGGCGGAAAGAGCTTCGTGCCCCGTCCGAAGCCGGTAGAATATGAGGTGCCTGTGCCCGATCCCGACGAGCAGATCCGTCTCAACAAGTATATGGCTAATGCCGGAATATGCAGCCGCAGAGAAGCCGACGAGTTTATCCGTCAGGGGCTTGTCAAAGTCAACGGCGAGGTTGTTACCGAGCTCGGAACCAAGATAAGCCATAGCGACACTGTTGAATATGACGAAAAAGTCGTTACTCTCGAGCGCAAGTGCTATATTCTTCTCAATAAACCGAAAGATTGCGTGACAACTTCCGACGATCCGAACGGACGCCTGACTGTAATGGATATTGTCAAAGGCGCATGTAACGAGCGTATTTATCCGGTAGGACGTCTCGACCGCAATACTACCGGCGTTCTGCTTCTGACGAACGACGGCGACCTTGCATCTAAACTGACTCATCCCAAATATATCAAGAAAAAGATCTACCACGTCTGGACTGACAAGGATATTTCGGAAGATGATATGCAGCGCATTGCCGACGGCATTGAACTCGAAGACGGCGAAATCCACGCCGACGCAATATCTTACGCCACCGAAACCGACCGCAATCAGGCCGGAATTGAGATTCACAGTGGCCGTAACCGCATCGTGCGCCGCATTTTCGAACATCTCGGCTATCACGTCACCAAACTCGACCGTGTTTATTTCGCCGGCCTGACAAAGAAAAATCTGCCCCGCGGACGTTGGCGCTATCTGACTCAGGAAGAGGTCAATTTCCTTAAAATGGGTTCTTTTGAATAAAATAACAGAATGAAACGTACACTCATAAAAGACCTGAAGCCCGAAATGATCGGCTCGCAGGTCGAGCTCAAAGGCTGGGCCCGCACACGCCGCGGAAACAAACACGTTCAGTTTGTCCAGCTTAACGACGGAAGCAATGTCGGCGGCATACAGGTTGTTTTTGATATGTCGAAATTCACCGACGAGCAGCTTAAACCGATCACTACCGGTGCAAGCCTGCGGGTCGTCGGCAACCTCGTCGAGTCGATGGGCAAAGGACAGTCTATGGAGGTTCAGGCCGAAAGTCTCGAGCTATACGGCACCTGCGATCCCGAAAGCTATCCTCTTCAGAAGAAAGGTCATACACTAGAGTTCCTTCGCGAGAAAGCCCACCTGCGTCCGCGCACGAATACTTTCGGAGCTGTTTTGCGCGTGCGCAGCGCCCTGGCTCAGGCTATCCACAAATTCTTTGGCGAGAAGGGTTTCTATTATCTGAACACTCCGCTTATTACGGCTTCGGACTGTGAAGGCGCAGGCGCTATGTTTCAGGTAACGACTCTTCCTCTGAATGATCTTCCCAAAGATGAAGAGGGTAATGTCGACTATTCGAAAGATTTCTTCGGCAAGCCTACAGCTCTGACTGTCAGCGGACAGCTCGAGGGAGAACTCGGAGCGACGGCTCTCGGACAGATTTATACTTTCGGGCCGACTTTCCGTGCAGAGAATTCCAACACTCCGCGTCACTTGAGCGAGTTCTGGATGATAGAACCCGAAATGGCTTTCTATGATATCAACGATAACATGGATCTTGCCGAAGAGTTCGTGAAGTACTGCATCAGATATGCTCTCGACAACTGCCGTTCAGACATCGATTTCCTTGCCAAGATGTATGACCCCGAGCTTGTCAGCCGTCTCGAATTCGTGCTCCACAACGATTTTGTTCGTCTCACGTATACCGAGGGCGTCGATATTCTGAAAGCCAGCGGACATAAATTTGAGTTCCCGGTAGAGTGGGGCATCGACCTTCAGAGCGAGCATGAGCGCTATCTTGTCGAACAGCACTTCAAGAAGCCCGTTATCCTGACCGACTACCCGAAAGAAATCAAGGCTTTCTATATGAAGCTCAATGACGACGGCAAGACTGTGCGCGCAATGGATGTTCTGTTCCCGCATATCGGCGAGATCATAGGCGGTAGCGAGCGTGAGGAAAGCTTCGGCAAGCTTAACAGACGAATCGAAGAACTTCATATACCTATGAAAGATATGTGGTGGTATCTCGACACCCGTCGTTTCGGCACTGTCCCTCACAGCGGTTTCGGCCTCGGCTTCGAGCGCCTCGTGCTCTTTGTGACAGGCATGACAAACATTCGTGATGTCATTCCTTTCCCGCGCACCCCCGGCAACGCCGAATTCTAAATTCCAGTAAATATTTCACGGGGGAGGCCCGATTTTAAGGCCTCCCCCGTATTATTTTGCTATTTTGGAATCAATCAGACTGTTACAACTTTTTCGATGCCGAATTTGATGCGCAGGTTTTTGATCATGTCGCGCGTCATTGTGTCGAGGTCAAATTCAGGCTTCCAGTCCCATTCTTCGCGGGCACAAGAGTCATCGAGGCTGTCGGGCCATGAATCGGCGATGGCCTGACGCAGCGGGTCAAGCTCGTAGGTCATGGTGAACTCGGGCATATACTCGCGAATCTTGGCGTAGATAATCTCGGGATCGAAGCTCATCGAGGCGATGTTGAACGAATTGCGGTGTTTGAGACGTGTGGGGTCGGCTTCCATGATTTCGATGGCGGCGCGCAGGGCGTCGGGCATATACATCATGTCCATGAACGTGCCGGGCTTCAGCGGACATTTGAACGGCTCGCCCTTGACGGCTGAATAGTAGATGTCGACGGCATAGTCGGTTGTGCCGCCTCCGGGAGGCGTCGTGTAGCTTATAAGGCCGGGGAAGCGCACCGACCGGGTGTCGACGCCGAAGCGGCGTGCGTAATAATCGGCAAGAAGTTCGCCGGTGACTTTAGTCACGCCGTAAATAGTTTCAGGGCGCTGGACTGTGTCCTGAGGCGTTTTGGTGTGGGGTGTAGACGGGCCGAAAGAGCCTATTGACGAGGGGGTGAACACGGCGCATCCTTTTTCCCGGGCAACTTCAAGGGTATTGTAAAGTCCACCGACTCCGATTTTCCAGGCAAGCTGGGGGCGGGCTTCTGCCACAGCACTCAGTAGGGCCGCAAGATTGTAGATTGTGTCGATGTTGTAGCGTTCAACGGCGTCGGCAATCTGGCTGGCATCAGTGATGTCGACAAGCGCCGAAGGGCCGCTTTCGAGAAGCTCGCCTTTCGGCTCAGCTCCTTTAATATATCCTGCTACTACATTTCCGCCAGGATAAGCCTCGCGCAGTTTCATGGTGAGCTCCGATCCTATCTGTCCGGTTGCTCCGATGATTAGAACATTCTTCATTTAAGGTTAGATGTCGTTGGTTGTGCAGTAAATCTATTTCTGCCTGCAAATTTAGATTTTTTTGCTTTAACAGCAACACCCGACCAAATTTTTTTTTACTTTTGCGGTCAGTAGAGGTGCCGGTGACACGGCGCCCGACAATAATTAGCCTTAATCACATCTTATCATGTACACAAAATTCAAAGAACATCTTCAGAGCGAGCTTAACGCCATCAAGGAAGCAGGGCTCTACAAGAACGAGCGCGTTATCGTGTCGCCGCAAGGCGCTGACATTGCTGTGGAGAATACCCCCGGCGAGGTCCTCAATTTCTGTGCCAACAACTATCTCGGTCTGGCCGACAATTCACGCCTTATCGATGCTGCCAAAGCGGCCATGGACGAGCGTGGCTTCGGCATGTCGTCGGTGCGTTTTATCTGTGGCACTCAGGATCTCCACAAGCAGCTCGAGCGCGCTATCAGCGAATATTTCCATACGGAAGACACGATTCTCTATGCCGCATGTTTCGATGCTAACGGCGGACTTTTCGAGCCGTTGCTGACCGAAGAAGACGCTATCATCAGCGATGCCCTGAACCACGCCTCGATTATTGACGGTGTGCGTCTCTGCAAGGCTCGCCGCTTCCGCTATGCCAATGCCGATATGGCCGATCTCGAGCGTTGTCTTCAGGAGGCTAAGGACTGCCGCTTTAAAATGATTGCAACCGACGGTGTATTTTCAATGGACGGCAATGTCGCACCTATGGATAAAATATGTGAGCTCGCCGAGAAATACGGCGCTCTCGTCATGGTTGATGAAAGCCATTCGGCTGGCGTCGTCGGGCCGACAGGCCGCGGCGTAGCCGAACAATACGACTGCTACGGACGTATCGACATTCACACGGGCACACTCGGAAAATCGTTCGGTGGCGCAATGGGCGGATTTACCACGGGTCCGCGCGAAATCATCGACATGCTGCGTCAGCGCTCGCGTCCGTATCTGTTCTCGAATTCTGTAGCACCTTCAATTGTAGGCGCGAGCATCGAGATGTTCAAGATGCTGAATGAGAGCAATGATCTCCACGACAAACTGATGAAGAACGTCGAGTATTTCCGCACCCGCATGATCGATGCCGGCTTTGACATCAAGCCGACTCAGAGCGCTATCTGTGCTGTTATGCTTTACGACGCAAAACTCAGTCAGGATTTTGCTGCCGCCATGCAGCGCGAGGGCATATATGTGACCGGTTTCTACTATCCCGTAGTTCCCAAAGGACAGGCCCGTATTCGCGTTCAGCTCAGCGCTGCCCATACCACAGAACAGCTTGATCGCGCTATTGCCGCTTTCATTAAAGTAGGCCGCGAGATGGGCGTTCTCAAATAACTCTTGACACTTTTTTCTTCACCGGCCGCCGGAGCACGAAAGTCTCCGGCGGCTTATATTATTCTTTTTTTCGGCAAAACTGTCCATTGGTTCTACAAAGTTTTATCGGCTTGAGACTGTTGATTAATTTTGTCGGGATGACAAAACTACATTTAAAGTATGCATTATCTGCTGTCGCCATGTTTCTGGCGCCGATGCTGACTTCGTGTGATAATTTCGAGTATCACCCCTATTCGGCGGATATAGACGGCCCTGTCGGACTGACCGACCGGAATATCACCGAAATTAAGCACAAGATAACTTCATTGCCGCTTACGTTCGCCTTTATTACCGATACCCAGGGCTCTGACGCTGATTTGAAAGATGCACTGAAAGTTATCAAAACACGCGGCGACATTGATTTCATTGTTCATGGTGGCGATCAGACCGATTTCGGACTTACACGCGAGTTTCTCTGGTGTCGTGATATAATGGAAAAGTGCGGCCTGCCGTATATTACCGTGATAGGCAACCATGACTGTCTGGGAAACGGCGAGGAAATATATAAATATGTCTATGGCGTTACTAATTATTCATTCGATGTGGCCGGAGTGCATTTTGTCTGCCTGAACACAAACGCTCTCGAATATGACTATTCCGAGCCTGTTCCCGATCTGGGCTTTATAACAACTGATGCTGTTGCGGCAAAGGAAGCGGGTGCCACTCAAACTGTGGTTGTCATGCATTCCCATCCCTACGACGAGCAGTTCAATAATAATGTAGCCGAGCCATTTCTCTATTATCTGCGGTCTTATCCGGGAATGGGCGATAATGACGAACGCAGAGAAGACGGCACCTTTTGCAGAGGATTTTGTGTCAACGGCCACAATCACTCTTTCGATGTCAGTGAGATCGGATCGCGAGGCATTCTTTTTTATCAGTGTGCCAACATTGCCAAACGTCAGTTTTTTGTATTCACCGTAACATCCGAAGGCTATGAGATGGAAAAGATTGATTTCTGAAATTCTTGTGCTGATAGCCGGCTTTTTGTCGGTTAGCGCCGACGAGGCAGCCGACAGCCTGCGCATTGAGCGGTATCATAAGCGTCTGGAGCGACGGCAGGAGGCGTGGAACCGGCTTATTCCGACGGTTTTCCCTCTCCAGTATGCCGGAGGCATGGGGATGTTTTCAGCCGGCATAGGCTGGGATTATGGCCGCGATAATAAGTTTGAGACACATCTTATGATAGGCTTTTTGCCAAAGCGCTATAACAGCAGTGCCTATGCCACGCTGACATTGCGCGAAGAATATCTTCCATGGCGCCTCAGGATAGCGTCGACATCTTTTGAAGTGAGACCTTTATCGGTTTCGCTCGCCATGAACACCATTTTCAGCAGCGATTTCTGGACCAGCGAACCTGACAGGTATCCGAACGGTTATTATGCATTTTCGAGCCGTGTCAGATTTCATCTTGGAATCGGATCGCGTTTAACGTTCAGGATTCCCGAGAGGCGTAGGTATGTTGTCAAGCATATATCACTCTATTATGTGGTATCGGTCTGTGACTTATACCTCAGGCAGAAGATTGTCGACAGTGCGGTTCCGACAGGCGACATCTTCACAATAGGAATAGGCGCCATACTGACTATATGATTGCGCAAATTTCGTACCTTTGCCGGGAATTTCCAAGGTATGAAAAAATCTTTGCTTTCTCTGTCGTTCGGAACATTTGCGCTTGGCGTCGCCGAGTTCGGAATGATGGGTATATTAAACGAGATTGCCGCAGACATCGACATCTCTGTTGTTCAGGCCGGCAACCTTATCTCGGCGTATGCCGCCGGAGTTGCAGTGGGCGCCCCTTGTCTGATTTTTCTAAGACGTATGGAACTCAGGCGTCTAATGCTGCTTCTTGCGGCAGTAATAGCTATTGGCAACGCTATGGTGGCGTTTTCGCCGTCATACACATTTCTTCTCATTGCCAGATTTATCTCCGGACTGCCCCATGGGGCGTATTTCGGCGCTGGAGCTATCGCGTGCACCCGTTTGGCTGACAGTGGGAAAGGGGCATCGGCCGTAGCCGTACTCATAGGAGGAATGACTGTCGCCAATCTCGTTGGCGTCCCTGGCTTCACTTATGTGTGTCATGCATTGTCGTGGCGTCTTCCGTTCGGGATAGTGGCTATTACCGGAATAATAACTTTTTTCTCGGTCAGGATCTGGATGCCGCGAATCGAAGCGTTGCCTGATTCGGGATTGAAGGGGCAGTTCAGATTCCTTAGCCGTCCGGCTCCGTGGCTGATTTATTCGGGTATATTTTTCGGTCAGATGAGCGTTTATATGTGGCTCAGTTATATCTCGCCGATAATGACTTCCGTGACAGGTCTCCCGGAAAGTTCGATGACATATATCATGGTTGTTGTCGGAGCGGGAATGGTATTCGGAAACATTGTCTCGGGCAAGATGGCCGACCGCTATGCTCCGGCAAAAGTGTCGATGGTTATCGCCGCTCTCATTGTGGTTGTCATGCCATTGATATGGTTGCTGTCGCCCTATAGGCTTCCTTCGCTGATTCTGGCTTTTATAGCTCCCGGATTGCTTTTCGGTCTCGGCGGCCCACCCCAGTTCCTTATTGTCGGCTATTCGAGAGGCGGAGAGATGCTTGGGGGAGCCGGAATCCAGATTGCCTTCAATGTCTCCAATGCGGTTGCCGCTGCCATAGGCGGCGCGATAATCCGCCACGGATTCGGTTATGCCTCACCGGCAATCGCAGGGGTTCCCTGTGCTATCATCGCTGTCGTCGCCTTTTTAATTCTCTACAGGCGCTATCCTATTGTGGAATAATTCGTAACTTTGTGACTTCATGGAACAATTCTCGCGAAAACAGACATATTTGCTTGGCCTGACAGCAACCGCTATGTTTGCTGTCTACACGCTGTTTGCCTCCCCTCTTAAACGCGGACTTCATGGATCATATAAATTCGTAAAAAGATCTGACTAAACGATGACTGCAAAATTGAATTCCCGTTTTTTCAGCGCCAATGCGATAATTGTGATCGTCTTAATGATGTTGGTCTATACCATTTATTCATGGGTCACGCCTTATGCGCACGATGATTATATGTTTAGTCGGTATTATCTTGACGGAAATAACCATCAGGAGAGTTTTTCGCTGACGGGACTCTTCAATTATATTTCAATGGTCAGGAATGTTGAAAACGGACGGTTGGCCAATTATCTTTGCGCTCCGATTGTGATGTGGATGCCACATTGGTTGTGGTCGCTGCTGTTCGGCGCAATTGTGACTGCTTCCGTTATGTTGTCGGCGCGTCTTTCCGTCGGCCGGAAGCAGGTATCTGCCCGTATGATCGTTTTTATATGGGCACTATCCGTAATTTTCTGGCCGTGGCAAGATTTCAGCGGCCTTGTCGCAATTGATTATGCGCTCAATTATCTTCTTTCGTGGCTGTTGGTTCTCCTGACATGGATTTTCATGATGAAAGTCGAGGCCAAGCCAATGTCGGTGCCGCTATATTGTCTTGTGATTCTCCTCGCATTTTCAACGGGGATGATTCACGAGAGTTTTTCTGCTGTGCTTGTGGCTTCCGCTGCTGTATATGCTGCGATAAGAAAGTTTCGTTTGCCGGCTCAATGGTGGGGTACTTTCGCGGCACTCATAGCGGGTCTCCTGATATGCGTAAGCGCTAACGGCATCATTCAGAGAGTGATTCGGACCGCAGGTTTTGAGCGTTCTCGCGATATGATGTATTTTGCGCGGCTTATATATCATACGATGTCGCTATGCGCCTTTGTGGGATTTGCCGGCGTTATTATGTCTCTTAGCCGCTCGGGTCGCCGACATCTTTCGAGCATCTTTGCGAATCCGATAAATGTTTATGCCGCCCTGCTGGCCCTGTTTGCTACGATATCTATTGTTGCTGCTTATGCACCAGCTCGTTCTGCCATGATGGCCGTGCCTCCGACAATCATTCTTCTGGTCGGGTCGTTGCAATCGCATTGGAACTTTCCGCGATATTTTTCTAGAATTCCATCAGCTATAGTCCTCTCTCTGATTCTGATTTTCTACGGAGGTCTTATCTATTGGCAGAATAAGATCAGACAGCAGAACGATATTATAGTGGAAGCTATGAGAAAGGCAGGCGGCAAGCCAGTATATTTCGACACGATAGATTATACTCCCTGGTATACTTTTGACTATCCGCTAAATGGGTTGTGGAGTTATTATAGTTTTCATGAGGGTTGTGTAGCTGACTATTTAGGAATGGATGGCTCAAAACTTTATGTTTTACCAAAAATATTAGAGAATATTGATCTGAAGAAGTGCGATAAGGTCACTTTCGACGACAACGACGGTTATTTCCAAATCGGAAATTATCTGCTTTATGATGGCCGCGATGACAGAGATTCCTTGCCCGGCGAAATTCGTTTTACTTTAGCAAGTGGGCGCGTTGTTGGATCCGACGTTAGCTGGAAACCGTTTGATGCCGCCGACGGTAGCTTATGGTTTCTGGGCATTCCCGCAAAAGATAATGTGAAGGGGCCATTCCTTAAAATTGAGAGCTGAAATAATTATGACAACACTTTTTCAAAAAATCACGCCGAAAGCCATTGCGGTTGCCGCCGTAATGACGATAACTTATATTATTTTTTCGTGGTACGTGCCGGTTGCGATCGATGACTTTACTTTCATGAGTTATTATCTCGACTTGAACGGAGGGGATCCGAGTTTCTCACTGTCAGTCCTGTGTGGCTATATTAAATCAGTCTGGGAAATTGAAAACGGCCGACTTGCCAATTATTTGTGTGCCCCGTTTCTTCTTTGGTTCCCTCACTGGTTGCGGGCAATTTTGATGGGTGCTACTATCTCTGCTACTTACCTCATTTCGGCGAAATTTGCCGTCGGAAACAATCCATTGACCGGTAGAGTTGTGGTGTTCGTATGGGCGCTTTCGGTCGTCTTTTTGCCTTGGCATGATTACAGCGGACTGATGATTGTCGATTATTTCCTAAACTATTTCTTCTCCTGGCTATTAGTCCTTCTGACATTGGCGTGCATATTCCGGCTCGAAAAGAAAAACTTCAATCCGCTGCAATATGTTTTTGTTATAATCCTTTCGGTGGCCACCGGACTTATTCATGAGTGCTTCTCGCTTCCGCTTATTGGAGCCTTAGGATGTGTTGCCCTGATTAATAGGTTTAGAATGAAACCTCAGTGGTGGGGAATATTCATAGCACTTTTTATCGGTTATGTTATCTGCATGAGTTCGCCGGCAATTCTCGATCGATTAATGATAACAACGACCGACACCGACAAACGGGCATTCCTGTTAAACTTCCTCCGCATTCTTTATCATAGTGTTCTTCTTTGTGTTATAGTCGGCATCGTCGCCTTTATAATGCTTCTCTCTAAATCGGGAAGGCATCGTCTCAAAAATATATTATCTAATATACAGAACCAGTATTTTACATTCTTGTCGTTGTTCGCGTTGTGTATCGTTTTCGTTCTGGTTGTGACAGGACGTGCGGCCTTTCTTGCTATCACTCCTATGATAATTGTGGCGACCAACGGGCTGTATACTGAATCGAGATTTTTCAGATATTTTTCTGCGATTCCTTCAGGATTTGTTCTTCTGCTGCTTCTCGCCTTCTATGGCCCGCTGATCTACTGGCAGAAAAAGATCTACGAAGAACACGAAGCCGTTTATGCCGATATCAAAAGAAATATTGGAAAACATGTCTATCATGACACGATTATAACAGCTCCATGGTACACGTTCAGATATACTACCGACGGCTTATGGGCTGTCGGATATCAGTATTTCGGACTGTCGTGTCATTTCCATGTTGATGAGGACAGGCTGACGGTGCTCCCTGAAGTTCTGAAGGGAGCCGATCTGTCAAAGTGTGCGAAAGTGGAATACGCCGGAGATGAAGATATTTATCAGATAGGAGATTATCTCATCGTCAAAGGCGATGTGGATCAGTCGAGATTGTCTGACGACTATATTTTTTATATGGCCAATGGAAAAAAACGTGGTTCTTCGATCTGCTGGAGATATTTTTATGATGAAAACGGAGTTAAATGGACTATCGGATTACCTCTGCGCGGTCCAGTCAATGGCCCATTTCTCCGAATTGTTCAGCCGCATTAATATTAGTATTCGAGAATGAAATCAAGAGTTAAATTCAGTGTTTATTCGATGATACTGACGGTGGTTATCTCCGTCGTCCTCATATTGGCCTGTGTGAAGACTTATGGTGAGCTCGTTCCGTTCTGCATTGTCCTCGCACTTTGCCTTATGCTGATTATCCCGGCGCTTTTCTACGCACCGTTGTCGGTCAGAGCCAACGAGAGGTACATCATTATTTCGAGCCTTCTAACGAAACATCATATTTCTCTGAACGACATAGTGAGAGTAGTGCCTTTCACCCCGACAATGGGTGCCCGGCGCTTGTTCGGTTCCGGCGGTTTCTTTGGTTACTGGGGCATATTCAAGGAGGGCGATGTCGGCCGATATGCCGCATATTTCGGAAAAGCATCTGATTGCTTTCTTGTCCGTATGAAAAACGGCGATAAATATGTGATCGGATGTGCCGACAGTTCCGAAATGGTAAACTATATCAAAAGACAGATTGGATAGTGGCGACAGATTTCCGATACCTCAGGCCGCGAAAAGCGGCTTTGCTCCGGCGTTTCTATGAAGACTTCAGCCTCAATCTTCATCCGTTGCGTTGTGTCACCGTCGATGGGGCTACAGTAGTGCCGCCGCCTCCGGCAGTCTGCAATGACGGCCTTTGGGATTGTGGCGTAACTGATTCCGACTGGCGTTTCGTTGCCGAGTCGGCCCGCACAGATAAAGTGCCCGAGATTGAGGCATACGCACGGAATGCAAGCGCTGACACTGTGGCTGGAACCGCAATGTTCTGTGGCTTCCTGAATTATCACTGGGGCCATTTTATGGTCAATAGTCTGGCGCGACTGTGGGCTGCTGTTTCCGGACGATATGATTTCGACAGGCTTGTTTTTGCAGTCCCTAAGAACGGCATCTTGCCTCTTGAGGGCAATATACGCGAGGCATTCAGGCTTTTGAATTTCGACAAACCGATAGATATTATTGACACTCCGCGCCGTTATTCACGAGTGATTGTTCCTGAAGAAGGCTGTTCGTCGGAGGAATATGTTGCGCCTGAAATTCTGTCAGTCTACGACCGAATTGCCCGGGCCGCCCTTGCCGAGCATCCCGTCACAGCTAAGCCGGAGAATATTTATCTGAGCCGTGGGCGCTTCGAAAAAGCTGTCAGGAGCGAATTCGACGTAAGATGGTTCGATAAATTCTTTGCCGCTAACGGATACAGGGTTGTTTACCCGGAATTGATTTCTTTGGGCGAGCTTATTTCGATTATTCATGGAGCTTCATCCGTAGCGGCTATGGCGGGAACGTTGCCTCATACACTGCTTTTTGGCCCTGATGGTCTCGATGTGACTATAATTGAGAAATTCGCTTATATCAATTCGTATCAGCCAGGGATTGACCTTGTCAGGAAGCTGAATGTCACTTATGTTGACGCCAATGCTTTTATCCGGCCTGTATCGCCCGGAGGTGGCCCTTTCATTGTCTATCCGAATGGTATATTCCGCTCTTTTTGCGCCGACAGAATGCTTAGTCTTGAAGATTTGCCCGTCTACGATTGCCGAAAAATGTTGCGGCAGTTCGTAAAGGCATATAGGCGACAATATTCACGTCAGTGGGTCTATGAAGAGTTTCTTGAGCCTCAGATAGGACTAATGCGTGAGGCGTATGAGGGGGCAGAATCCGATTTTGGCGATTGGCTGACAGGCAAAAAACCGCTTTTCCCGAGCGACTTGTTCTCGCCCAGACGGTTGGCCAAGAAGCTAATCAGTTTTTTTCGCTGAGCAACGGAGATCGAGTTCTTTCCCGCAGAAAGTTGTCTGCGGGGTCTCGGTTATAAATGGTTCTACTGATTCGACGGTGTTGTCGTCGCTATATGTGACAAGGGCCGGTGCGATCTTTTTCCCGTCGGCAAGTATAACGGATGAAAAGACAATCCGTTTCATCGCTTTATGCTGTGCTTTGAAATTGGACTCTTGATATTGCGGGCATGACGATGGCGCATTCTGATAAGCTGCAATGAGTCGACATATGCCGGAAGCATAGACCCTTTGAGCCCGACATTCAGCGACCCGTAGATTCTGTTTGCCGCTTTGTCGGGAGTGAGGTCGAGCGTGATTGAATGCCAGCCGTTGCCGCTGAAGCGTGTGACGGCATAATCGGTCAGTCCGGGATAGTCGGCCGACAGGTTCACATCAATTTCGGCCGCGCTTCCAAGCGTCTTGAAGCGCAGTTCATAGATGTCGCCCGGCTCGAAATACTGGTCGCGTCCCAAAGAAAAGCTGATTATCCGCGAGGGAGAGTTTGCCGCGATTCTCCATGTACGGTCATCCTGCCACACGTCAACCGAATCGCCATCCAGCGAGGCGACCGATGTATTCATAGCAAGATTCGATTCGTTGGCACCCGATTCACGTGCTTTCCTGAGGCGCTGTTCGAGAATTTCCTCGACTCGCGCATATACTTTGGTGTATTGTTCGACGTGCATCCCGTACCATGTCAGCGAGCTGTCGACATCGGCCGTTGTTACATCATGGCGTGCGCATATCGACTGACGCAGAAGCTGCCGCAACGAATCGTTGCGGAATGAGGCTCCATCGGTTTCGACAACAGCTTCACCCATCTCCATATCAGCCATGATCTGAGCCATAGGTTCGGGCGAGATAACGCCGTCGGGAGTCGGATCGCAGGCTGTCAGCGCTGCGGTCAGAGCTATAACGGATATGGGGCCAAGACGTCTGTTCATTCTTTTTTATCTTCGCCGGGTGTGTTGCCGTCAGCATGTTCTTTGACAGGTGACGACAGGAATCGAGAATAAAAAATCAGAGTAACGATGATTCCTACTGAAATCGCAGCGTCGGCAAAGTTGAACACGGGTTGGAAAAACAGGAAGTATTCGCCTCCGACAAACGGCATCCAGTCAGGCCAATAGAAACTGAACAGAGGAAAATAGAACATGTCCACTACTTTGCCGTGAAAAAGTGAGGCATATCCTCCGTCGGCAGGGAAAAGTGTTGCGATTTCGGGCGGCATCGGGTTGTTGAAGATGACGCCATAAAAAACGCAGTCAAAGATATTCCCGGCAGCTCCAGCTGTGATCAGAGACAGACAAACAAGGTATCCTGTCGAGACATCAGCATTTCTGCGTATCAGACGTGCTATATACCATATCAGAGCTCCTACTGCCAGCAGACGGAAAAGCGTCAGAAAAAGCTTGCTTCCTATCTCCATTCCGAATGCCATTCCGTTGTTTTCGATAAACAGCAGCTTGAACCATGAGGTCACTGTTACGGATTCGCCCAGATAAAAGTGGGTTTTGACCCAGAACTTGATGATCTGGTCAATGATGATGACAGCGGCTATTATTGCCGCTGTCATCAGTGTGCGTCGACGGCGAACCGACGCCTGTTGGTCGGGGACGGGCTTCACCGGCGTTTATTTTGCTGTTCTTTGCCTGCGATACTGAGAGTTGCGTGAGGCACGGCGCGTAAACGCTCCTTGGGAATCAGTTCGCCTGTCTCGCGGCATATACCGTAGGTTTTGTTCTCAATTCTGATAAGAGCGGCCTGAAGGTGCTTGATGAATTTTTGCTGACGCTGGGCAAGCTGTCCGGCTTCCTCCTTGCTTAGGACACTCGCGCCTTCTTCGAGCACTTTGAAGGTGGGCGAAGTGTCGGCGACATCGTTGCCGTCGGTGTTGGTTAGGTTGGCGCGCAGGATTTCGTAGTCTTCCTGAGCCTTGGCGAGCTTTTTCAGTATAAGCTCCTTGAACTCTTCAAGTTCTTCGTCGCTATAACGTTTTTTTTCGCTCATGGTGTCGATTGGTTAGGTTAGTTTTTATTGATTGCCACTTTGAGTAACAGTCCGTCGATGTCGAGAGTCTCGACTTCATTGCCTTCGGGAGTCCCGAAGGTAAGAGCTGACGCGAGGACCTGCTGACTGATATAGTCGGCGAATTCGGTGATCGCTTCGTCGGCGTCGGTTCCTTTCTCAAAATTGAGCGTGATTCTGTCAGTGATGTTATAGTCGCGGTCTTTGCGGATATTCTGGATTCGGTTGACAATGTCACGGGCTATGCCTTCGCGGCGCAATTCCGGGGTTACAGTAATGTCAAGGGCGATAGTCACATTTCCCTGATTTGCCACGAGCCATCCGGGAATGTCTTCCGAGAATATGTCGACGTCAGAAGCCTCCACGCGGTGGTTCTCTCCGTTGATGTCAAGATCGATGAATCCGTCTGCCTCGAAATTGCGTATGGCAGTCTGATCGAGGGCCTGGATTGCAGCGGCCACAGCCTTCATTGCTTTACCGTGTTTTGGCCCGAGCTTCTTGAAGTCGGGTTTGACACGCTTGACAAACGCGCTGTCGTCGCCGGCAACAAGCTTGACTTCCTTGACGTTTATCTCGTTTTTAACTAACGGACTTATCGCTTCGAGCGCAGCTCTCATCGAATCGTCTGCCACGGGAATCATAATGGCCTGAAGCGGCTGACGAACTTTAAGATTCACCTTGCGGCGCAGCGCGAGCGCCATAGACGTGATGGTCTGCGCCAGCGACATGCGTTTTTCAAGGTCTTTGTCGATTGCCGTTTGGTTGACTTCGGGGAAGAGTTCGAGATGTACGCTTTGAACCGAAGCGTCGGCGTCGGTCAGATCGCGCCACAGGCGGTCGGCAAAGAAAGGAGCTATCGGAGCCATCAGTTTGCTGACAGTCAGCAGGCACTGATAAAGAGTCTGATAGGCAGCAAGCTTGTCGGCGTTCATTTCTCCGCCCCAGAAACGTTTGCGGTTGAGACGGACATACCAGTTCGACAGATTGTCGATGACGAAATCGCTGATAGCACGCGCGGCACGGGTGGGTTCGTAATCGGCGAGATCAGCGTCGACTTCAGCCACGAGACTGTTGAGCAGTGAGATTATCCAGCGGTCGATTTCGGGGCGCTCATTCAGCGGAACCTCTTTTGCGTCAGGAGTGAATCCGTCGACATTGGCATATAGGGCAAAGAAGCTATAGGTGTTGTAGAGGGTGGCAAAGAACTTGCGGGCGGTTTCTATAACGCCTTTGTCGTCATATTTGAGATTTTCCCATGGCGATGTGTTCGAAATCATATACCAGCGCAGAGGGTCACTGCCATGTTTTTCGATAGCTCCGAACGGGTCGACGGCATTCCCTTTGCGTTTCGACATCTTATTGCCGTCTTTATCGAGCACGAGGCCGTTCGAGACGACAGCCTTATAGGCGTTTGAGTCAAAAATCATGCCGGCTATGGCATGCAGGGTATAGAACCATCCGCGTGTCTGGTCTACACCTTCGGCAATGAAGTCGGCGGGGAAGAGACGACCGCTCTCGACGCCTTCCCTGTTCTCGAAGGGATAGTGTTGCTGAGCGTATGGCATTGCTCCGGAGTCGAACCAGACGTCAATGAGGTCGAGTTCGCGGTGCATGGGCTTTCCGGAAGGGCTCACAAGCACGATGTCGTCGACATAGGGACGATGGAGGTCGATCTTGTCGTAGTTTTCGGCTGTATAGACGCCCGGCTCGAAGCCTTTGTCGCGTAGCGGATTAGTAGCCATGACGCCGGCTTTGACTGCGTCGTCGATGGCATTATAAAGTTCTTCGACAGAAGATATGCAACGCTCTTCGGCATTGTCTTCAGTGCGCCATATAGGAAGCGGTGTCCCCCAGTAGCGTGAGCGCGAGAGGTTCCAGTCCTGAATGTTTTCAAGCCATTTCCCGAAACGCCCGGTACCTGTGGCCGCCGGTTTCCACTTGATCTGGTCGTTAAGTTCCATCAGTCGCTCGCGAACCGCCGTTGTGCGGATAAACCAGCTGTCGAGAGGATAATAAAGAACAGGCTTGTCGGTGCGCCAGCAGTGGGGATAGTTGTGAGTGTGTTTCTCAATTTTGAACACTTTATCCTCCTGCTTGAGCATCATGCATATTTCAACATCGAGCGTTTCGGCGTCGGGAGCCAGATTATCGTCGTAGGCGTTCTTCACAGGTTTGCCCTGCCAGGGAGAGTAAAGCTCAACGTTGACATTTGTTTTGACAAATTCCGGGTCGAGATCTTCGATTTTGTAGAAACGGCCTGTCAGATCAACCATCGGGCGCAGGCGTCCCTCGCGGTCTATGAGATGGAGTGGGGGAACACCAGCCTGTTTCGAGACGAAAAGGTCATCGGCGCCGAAGGTGCCGGCAATATGCACAATGCCGGTGCCGTCGGCAGTCGTAACATATGCTCCGGGAATAACCCGGAATGCTCCTTCGCCGGGATTCACCCACGGAATGAGCTGTTCGTAGTGGATTCCGACAAGGTCAGAGCCTTTGGCTTCGCCGATTACTTTCCAGGGAATAATTTTGTCACCTTTTTTATAGGTGTCAAGATCGCCGTTTTCTCCTTTTGGATTTAAAACACTGCCAAGAAGAGCGGTGGCAACTGTCACAGTGATAGGATTACCGCTATAGGGATTGAACGTGCGGACAATAGAGTAATCGATCGAAGGGCCTACTGCAAGGGCTGTGTTGCTCGGGAGCGTCCACGGTGTTGTTGTCCATGCAAGGAAGTAGGCGTCGCCCCAGCCTTTCATGCTGTCGGGCACGTCAATGATGCGGAATTCGGCTATGCAGGTAGTGTCTTTAACATCGCGATAGCATCCGGGCTGATTCAGCTCGTGGCTACTGAGGCCTGTACCTGCTGCGGGGCTGTAGGGCTGGATGGTATAACCCTTGTAAAGCAAGCCTTTCTTATACAGCTGTCCGAGCAGCCACCACACTGTCTCTATGTAGCGGTTGTCATAGGTTATGTAAGGGTCGTTCATGTCGACCCAATAGCCCATGCGGTTTGTCAGAGTCTCCCATTCGCGGGTAAACTTCATTACTTCGCGACGGCAGGCGGCGTTGTAGTCGTCGACACTGATTTCCTTTCCGATATCTTCTTTTGTTATCCCTAAAGTTTTCTCGACACCGAGTTCGACGGGCAGTCCGTGGGTGTCCCAACCCGCTTTGCGGTTGACCTCGTAACCCTTCATCGTCTTGTAGCGACAGAAAGTGTCTTTGATGGTGCGGGCTAAAACATGGTGGATTCCGGGCATGCCGTTAGCCGATGGAGGTCCTTCGTAGAAAACAAACGATGGCGCCCCCTTGCGGGTGGCAAGAACCCGTTCGAATAATTTTGTCTTATTCCAGCCTTCGAGTTCCTCTTTGTTGACCTGACTGAGGTCAAGAGAGGCATATTCCTTGAATTTCATTTTAGGGATAACGATGGTGTTAAAAAATTTTCGCAAAGATACAAAAAATCTGTGGAATCGCGGATATAAAATGAATCTCAGGAGTTAAAGGATGTATATAAATGCGGCAAGCCCCGCAGAAGCGAGGCTTGCAAATGGTTGACGGTGACTTCAGGCTATCGGTGTTCCCTGAGCAGGAGCGGCCGGAGTAGCAATTGTCGGAGTTGCCATGGCGGGAGCCTGAGCGGCAGGGGGATTTACAGGCTGCTTGGCTTCCCAGCCGAGAGCGCTGGCGCCGAGAACGGCGGCATCGGCTTCCTTGAGCTCTGAAAGAAGAACGTTGACCTTTCCTTTGAACACCTTCAGCAGATTCTTTTCGAGGTTTTCTTTGACGGGGCGCATCAACAGATCGCCGCTCTTTGAAAGGCCACCGAAGAGGACGAAGGCGCTGGGCGATGAAAATACGACCATATCGGCCATTGCTTCGCCGAGAAGTTTGCCGGTATAGGCGAAGATGTCCTTGGCGATCTGATCGCCTGCGACTGCTGCGTCGTAAACATCTTTGCTTGTAATGTCTTCGATAGGAATGTTGCGTAGCAGTGAGGGCTCTTTGCGTATTTCAAGGAACTCGCGGGCGGTGCGGGCAACGCCGGTGGCCGAGCAATAGGCTTCGAGGCAGCCGGTGCGGCCGCAGCCACACATGCGTCCGTTGTTACGCTTGATAATCATGTGGCCGAGTTCGCCGGCGAATCCGTCGTGGCCGTAGACAAGCTGGCCGTTGATGACGATGCCCGAGCCTACGCCGGTGCCGAGTGTGATCATGATGAAGTCACGCATACCCCGGGCAGCCCCGTAGGTCATCTCGCCGATGGCGGCTGCATTGGCGTCGTTTGTAATGGCTACCGGTACGCCGAACTTGTCCATAAGAAGCTGTCCCAGAGGTATGGGGGTGGGCCATGGCAGATTGACGCCGTCTTCGATGGTGCCGGTGAAATAGTTGGCGTTGGGGGCTCCTACGCCTATGCCGGTTACCTTGCCCACAGCGTCGTTGGCCTCGAGAAGCCGCATGATCTCGGTGTGGAGCTCATCGATATAATCGGTGATATTATTATGTTTTGCTGTTTTGATGGAACTGCTGGCGATAACAACGCCACGTGCGTCGACTATTCCGAAGACGGTGTTTGTGCCGCCCATGTCGATGCCGATTACATAAGGTTTACTCATGGTTGTGCTTAAGTTGCGTTAAGTGGTAATAGAAAATTTTGGCAAAGATAACAAAAAAATCAAACAATCGCCTAATTATACTTGATGTCAAGGCGAAATTGGTCTGTGCGATAGTGCTTTTCGTGTCAGTCTTTCAGTTATGCCCGGATTGCAGCATTTTGGCTTTAGTATTTTTTTAGCTATCTTTGCACCAAATAATAGTTCCGTCTGATTTAAATGGGAGTAGTAGAGAATACACCGACATGGTTTGTTATGCGCGATCTCAAGCGTCCTAATGCATTAAGTCCGGCATGGAAGACTCTTCCCGGAATGGGGTTTGAGGTTTTCACGCCTTTGCGCACTCGCATCGTGATGCGCCAAGGTGTTCCTATGCGTGAAGCTTTGCCGATTGTTAATGACCTCCTTTTCGTCAGCGCCGAGCGAATGGCTCTTGTCATCATGTATAACAGCGGCAGTAGAGGCCGCTCCGGCATTAATCGACATCTTGCCTGAAATTGAAAATACCGTATAATGATACATTTCCATACTTCACCGACACTCCATCGGTTATTTGACAGATATCTTAGCAAATGGGCCATTTTAATGATGGATATTCTGCTGGCTACCATGGGGTCGATTTTGTCATTGGGACTTATTTCAATCTGGAACAAAGATCTGTTTTCGTCAACATCCTTACCGCTTACATGGGTCACGGGCGCTGTCGTGGCATCGACGATCAGTTTCTATTTCTGCCGGACATATCTGGCTATCATCCGTCATGCTTCGCTCCGCGAGGTCGGATCGCTTTTTGGGGCCGTCTTTATTAAGGAACTTTGCCTGGGCCTTTTGTTTATTACTATTCCATGGCTTGAGAATCTTCGTGTATTACCGCCCCAGACCATTGTGCTGCTGTTTTTCGTCGACACGCTTCTGACTTTCGTTGAAGTTATAGGCGCACGCGTGGTCATGATTCTGATTTACAATCAGCTGCGGCGCCATTTGTGGGGTGATGACCATCGAATCCGCACACTCATCTATGGAACCGGAAATAAATCGGTTGCAATGATTAAACGTCTGGCGACATCCCCACATTATAATGTTATAGGATTTATCGCCCGCGGACAGGCTAACCAAAAACAGTTGATCGGAGGTCTTAAAGTCTATTATTTTGATTCGCCTGACGACTTACACCGTATTAATCTTGGCCGAATGGTTCAGGCTATTCTTTTCGCAAAAGAAGAAGAAGCCCGTTCCGAGCAGGATCGTGAGCTTTTCAACGAATGTCTCAAACGAGGCACCAAATTGATGATGGCTCCGAGTATTGACGAAGTTGTCGGAGGCCGTTTTATGCGCAATCAGGTGCGCGAAATAAAGATTGAGGATCTTCTCGGTCGCTCAGAGATTGAGATTGGTGTCGATGAGGTCAAGAATGATTTTGCCGGCAAGACCGTTTTGGTTACCGGGGCTGCAGGTTCCATAGGGTCGGAACTCTGTCGCCAGCTATCATCATTCGGACTTAAACGTCTTGTCTTATTTGACAATGCTGAGACTCCTACCCATAACATACGTCTTGAACTTGAAGAGCGGTTCCCTGATCTTGACTTTGTGCCGATTATAGGGGATGTCCGTCAGCTCGACAGAGTGAAGTGGACATTTGATAAATACCAACCACAGGTTGTGTTTCATGCAGCCGCGTATAAGCATGTACCTCTTATGGAGGAAAATCCCTGTGAGGCTGTTTTTGTCAATGTCAACGGTTCGCGGAATGTAGCCGACGAGTGTCTCCGCCACAATGTCGAGAAAATGGTTATGATCTCGACCGATAAAGCCGTCAATCCGACGAATATCATGGGCTGTACCAAGCGTCTGGCTGAAATTTATGTTCAATCTCTTGGAATTGCACTTGAAAAGGGTGAGCTTGAGGGTCGGACTCGTTTCGTCACGACTCGTTTTGGAAATGTATTGGGTAGCAATGGATCTGTCATACCGCGTTTCCGCGAACAGATTGTCAAGGGTGGGCCGGTCACGGTTACACATCCTGATATAACCCGTTTCTTTATGACTATACCTGAAGCTTGCCGTCTTGTTATGGAAGCTGCGGTCATGTCAACGGGAACCCAGATATTTGTCTTCGATATGGGTCGTTCAATGAAGATTGCAAATCTGGCGCGTCGTATGATAGAACTTGCCGGCCTGACTCCCGATGTAGATATCAAGATTGAATACACAGGACTGCGTCCCGGCGAAAAGTTATATGAGGAAGTATTGAGTTCGGCCGAGAACACACTTCCGACAGAGCATAGCCGGATACGAATCGCACGAGTGCGAGAATATTCTTACGATGACGCTCGTCGCGCTGTGGAAGCACTCTCGGCTCTTGCAGCGAAAGTCGATGTCGACGATATGGTTCGCATGATGAAAGTTACTGTCCCTGAATTCAAGAGCAAGAACTCACGGTTCGAGGTGTTCGATCGCGAACTCGCCGCAATGAATTGAAGTTCAGAATGGGCCGCGGTATTGTCCTTTTTTGTGCGTGAAGCGGCCGTATTCGATGGCGTGTGACGGACAACCATTGTAGCATCCCAGACATAGGGCACAAAGCTCTCCCCACACCGGACGAGCGCTGACGAGCGTGATGTTTTCCATCGGACATCGTCTGACACAGCGACCACATCCGATGCATTTGTCATTGGCGTGGAAGCTGTTCGGGTTTATGTTTTTGGTAAAACCCGGATATATGAGCCGGGTTTTAATTCGTGGAAAAGAGCCGCGCTTTACGTCGACTGCTTCATTGCCTGATGCAATGGCATCGGCTATAGCATCTACGCGAGGTTCGGCGGCATTGATTTTAGCATGCTCAACTGCTTGACTGTCGACATCGAAAAATGGGAAGCATACGTAGGTGTTCGGCATTATGACGCTCCATGCACCACCGAGCTGCCACCCGCGGCTAAGGATGTCGTGACGAAACATTTCGGCTGTTTCGCCGCAATCATCGCCCATAGTGCATACCATAAAATGTTTGCCTCCGACATCGTTAATCCTCCTGATAACTGTTCGAACTGTCATCGGTACTCCCCACGAATGGACGGGGAATACCCAGATGAAGCGCTCTCCGGCCTCTAAATGGGGACGGTCGTAAAAAGCGCGGTCAATTCGGCACGTTGCTTCTCCGAGGCGTTCCGCAATATGGCGGGCGACCCATTCGGAGTTTCCGTTTCCAGAGAACCAGATTATCATCAGATTGTCACTTGTGTCGCTCCATAGCCATATTCCCGGAAGGAGGCGTCGCATACATCGTGACCGCGATAACGATGGTTGAGCTCTTTCATCAGAGCGGCCCGCAGTACGCCTTCTCCCTTGCCGTGGATGAAGACAATGCGTGTGCCTTTATTTTTCAGATTTGCGTCCATGACATGGCAGAATTCATCGACCTGACGGTTGAGAATGTCGGCCGGACTCATTCCGTTGGTATTGTCAATAAGGTTCTCAATATGAAGATCAACAACGAGAGCTCCGGATGAGTCGGTTGTGTATTGCGGACGTAAGTCGCGACGGCGAACCGGCCGGCGGTCGACGCGCTTCTTCTGCTGCTGCATCATTTTTTCTTCAAGTCCTTTGGCATCGACAGGCTTGTTGCGGCGGAGAGTCTCGTCGTCGCTGACGAAGTCTATACTGAGAACCCGAGTGTCGAAATATGTAGACTGGGTAAAGCAATGAAGCTTGCAGAATTTAGTAGTATCGAGCTGAGCACGGGATGTCATCGCCGGTTTCATGACAAACGATTTCGACCGTTTGTAGGCTATAGCCTGTAACATAAGGGAGTCGAACTTTGGAAATGTCGAACGGTCAACGTTGCCAAGCAGAATCTGGATGTTCGGCTCGACGGTACCGGCGGCAAACAGTGTCCATTCTTCACTCTCTTTCGGCTTGAAGCACAGTGAATAGTCAACATAGTAATTTGAGTCGTTGACGAGAAAAGCGTCGAATGTCGTTGTCGACAATTCGAGAATGTTCACCGGTTCGAATGCTACGGTTAGATTTATCTTTTCGTTTCCGGCAACTTCAATTTCTTCCTCCTCGGCCGGAGTTGGGAGCGTCGGAGCTGCCGGTGCCGCAACTGTAGGTTCCTGAACTGTGGAGGAAGGAACAGTTGAGGCTTTTGGAACAGTGAATGTAGTTTTTGAGGGTTGCTGTCCGGCATGGGCCACAACAACGCATTCACGTACCTGCACCGGGGTCTCGAAGCCGTCCTCGTCGACATAAGCTAAATTCCCGTCGATTCGCACAACGCGTCCGCCACCTGTTGAGTTGAGATATCTGACAATATCGCCTGTTTTTAGGTTTGCCATAATTCGAAATATAAGTATAGTTGGCCTTTTTGACCTATTTAGTCGACAAAGATAGCGAATTATGGCGAAAAACCGACTATAGTTGCTAACTTTGCCATGACATGAGAAATCGTATTATCATTAGTAATGACGCTCCTGTAGGGATAAAAGACCTTACCAAAGAGCTTATAACCAACGGATTGCCGGCAAACAGCCGCTCGCTTTACAAAGGTCGCAACAAAGTTGTGGCAACAGCTTTGGAAAGCGGTATCGAGGTGAATGTCAAGGCATTCAGGATTCCAATAGCAATAAACAGATTTGCTTATGGATGGATACGTCGAGGCAAAGCCCGTCGTGCTTTCGAGTTCGGATTGAAGATGCTTTCGATGGGAGTTTCGACTCCGCGGCCGTTTGCCTATGTTGAATGTTTCGATAATATTGGTTTCCTTCATGAATCATATTTTGTCAGCGAGCAGCTCAACGGGTGGGAAGAAATACGTTTTGCCGCCTCGCGTCCTGATTTCGAGACGCTTGCAGATGCTTTGGCACGTTTTGTGGCCGGTTTTCATGCGAAAGGCGTGAAAATGAAAGACCTTTCTCCCGGAAATGTTCTTGTCAGGACTGAGCCCGGCGGCAGTTATCATTTCAGCTTGGTCGACACGAACCGAATGCGTTTCGGAGTATATGACAGGAAAGAGCTTGCCCGCACCTGCGGAGCACTTTTCGAAGATCATTCTGCCAGACGTCTTTTTGCCCGGAACTATGTCAGGTATGCCGGACTTTCGGATAACTATGTAGAACTCATAATGGCCTCAGGGCGTTGTTGACTATGATGAGTGACAAAGTATTCGCTTTTGATGCGAAGCGCATATTTCGGAATCTTACCGGATTGGGCAACTATTCGCGGCTCGTTGTCGAGCAACTTGCTGCCGCATTGCCTGAGGTAAGAATGCAGCTGTTCACGCCTACATCCACGGCTGTTGAACGCGCCTCGAATCTGCTGAACATGTCAAATGTAGAGACTGTTCTTCCCGACAGTATGATGTTCGGGAAGGCCTTCTGGCGTTCCTTCGGCATGACCCGGCAGCTTTCTGCCGGACGTCCGGCGCTCTATCATGGCCTCAGCAATGAACTGCCTCTTAATATTGTCAATAGCGGAGTGCCGTCGGTCGTTACTATTCATGATCTGATATATCGCCGGCTGCCTTATTGTTATAAAGCTATTGACCGGCGTCTCTATGATTTCAAATACCGACGTGCATGCGAGAATGCTACCCGCATTATAGCCGTCAGTCGCCGAACCCGCGATGACATAGTTGAATTCTACAATATCGATCCTGAAAAGATTGATGTTGTCTATCAGGGGTGCGACGAATCATTCCGTCGTCATATTCCGGCTGACATTATTGAGAATTGTCGTCGCCGTTATAATCTGCCCCGACGCTATATAATTCAGGTCGGGACAGTCGAGCGACGCAAGAATCTTGAGTTGACAGTCAAAGCGCTTGCTGCGCTTGATTCAGAACTGCATCTTGTGGCTGTCGGTCGGGATCACTATGGTTATATGTCGCATATCAAAGAGTTGATAAACAGACTGCGACTCAATGACAGGGTAACCTTTCTCCAGAATCTTCCTTTTGTCGATTTGCCGGCCGTTGTTGCCGGAGCCGAAGTCGCAGCATATCCGAGCCGTTACGAGGGTTTCGGGATTCCAGTCCTTGAGGCTCTTTCGGTTGGGGTGCCGGTTGTGGCTGCCAATGGATCGTGTCTGGAGGAAGCTGGCGGTTCTGCTACTCTTTACGTCGATCCTAATGATGTCCGGGCGATGATACAGGCTCTTACGGCTCTGACTGATGGTTCGGTCGACCGTGCCGATATTATTGCCCGGGGTCAAAAACATGCACGCCTCTTCGATAACTCTGCCATGGCAGATAATATTCTTAAAGTTTACTCGAAAATAATCGATCTCTGATATGAAATATTCTTTTCAACTTATTGTTGTCTTAGCTTTTCTGGCAATCGGAATGAATGCTTCGGCCGCTCACTCGTTCAGCGATGAGAGCCTTAATTATAATGTCAGTTATAAGTGGGGGCTTATTCATAAGACCGCCGGTACGGCAACACTCACGCTTCATAACCGTGGAAATGTCTACGATATACGGCTTACAGCCAAAAGCAAGCCATGGGCCGACCGCATTTATCGAGTCCGAGACACTCTGATAGCCAAGATTGCCAAAAACGGATTTAAACCGCAGTCATATAAACGTATTGCTCATGAAGACGGCAAATTTGCGCTCGATGAGCTTACGTATAGCTATAATGGGGCGTCGACTACCGGTACTGTTAAACGAACCCGCGAAAAGAAAGGGAAGCGGACTACATCGTCGGTGACACATTCAACAACAGGGGCCGCTTATGATCTGCTGACGGTTTTCTATTATCTCCGCACTATTGATTTTTCGTCGATTCCGAAAGGGAAGGTAGTCGTTACCACTCTATTCTCAGGCAAAGCTAAAGAGCGTGTGACAATCAAGCCTGTGGGTCTTGAGAAGATAACGATGTCTGACAAGCGCAAAGTTGAAGCCTATCACATCCGATTTAATTTTACGACTGATGGAGCAAAGAAAAGTAGCGACGATATTGATGCCTGGATATCATGTGACGGACGCGGTATTCCGCTTATGGTTGTCGGAGCTTTGCCAATCGGGCAGATTCGTTGTGTATATACAGGTAAATAATAGCATACATAATAGACAAAGAGACGTGTCTCAATTGAGAGATGCGTCTCTTTAGTACACCCGTAGGGAGTCGAACCCTAATCGATGGAACCGGAATCCATTATTCTATCCATTGAACTACGGGTGCAATCATATTTGCGGTCGCAAAGGTAGTTATAATTTCGGAAAATATGGCTTTCCTTTCGGAAAAATTTTGTAATTTTGTGGAAATTTTTTTCAACCGTAAATCTAAATTATAATCATGCAAGACCCTTTGTTTTGGATTGTTCCGGCCGCATCAATTGTGGCTCTGGTCTTTGCGCGTGTGTTCTATGTGAGCATGAAAAAGGAGAGCGAAGGCACTCCTGTCATGCAAAAAATCGCAGGTCACGTGCGCAAAGGTGCGATGTCGTATCTTCGTCAGCAATATAAGATTGTTGGCATAGTGTTTATCTGCCTTGCCGCAGTGTTTGCTGTAATGGCATACGGTTTCCAGCTTCAGAACGCATGGGTTCCTGTTGCCTTTCTGACCGGTGGCTTTTTCTCGGGATTATCCGGTTTTCTTGGCATGAAGACTGCCACCTATGCATCGGCCCGCACTGCCAATGCTGCCCGGACATCACTTAACCGCGGGCTTCGTGTGGCTTTCCGCTCAGGTGCCGTAATGGGCCTTGTCGTGGTTGGACTCGGTCTTCTCGATATTTCATTCTGGTATGTCCTTCTCCAGATTTTTGTCGACAATCCAGATCCTCTTCAAAAAATGTGTATGATTACCACCACCATGCTTACATTTGGAATGGGAGCCTCGACTCAGGCACTTTTCGCGCGCGTAGGCGGCGGTATATATACGAAAGCAGCCGATGTCGGCGCCGATCTCGTCGGCAAGGTTGAGGCCGGAATTCCGGAGGATGATCCGCGCAACCCGGCTACAATCGCTGATAATGTGGGCGATAACGTAGGTGATGTCGCCGGAATGGGTGCCGACCTTTATGAGAGCTATTGCGGTTCTATTCTCGCGACTTCGGCTCTTGGCGCTGCTGCGTTCATGCTGACAGGAGATGCCGATATGCAGATGAAAGCTGTCATTGCGCCTATGCTTATTGCGGCTGTCGGTATAATTCTGTCGATAATCGGTATTTTTGCTGTCCGCACCCGTGAGGATGCTACTATGAAGACTCTTTTGGGTTCGCTTTCGCTCGGAACCAACCTCAGTTCTCTGCTGATTGTCGGAGCCACCTTCGCTATTCTTTGGGCTCTTCAGCTGACAAACTGGGCATTGATCGGATGTTCAGTAGTCGTTGGTCTGGTTGTCGGAATTGTAATTGGCCGAAGCACAGAATATTATACATCACAATCTTATAAGCCGACTAAGAAGCTTGCCGAGAGCGGAACGACTGGTCCGGCTACTGTTATAATATCCGGTGTCGGCCTGGGTATGATCTCGACCGCGGTTCCGGTTATTGCCGTTGTTGCCGGTATAATTCTCAGTTATTGGTTCGCTTCGGGCTTTGATTTCACTAATGTGTCGATGGGGCTTTATGGAATCGGCATTGCTGCTGTCGGAATGCTTTCGACTCTCGGCATAACCCTTGCCACTGATGCTTATGGCCCCATTGCCGACAATGCCGGTGGAAATGCCGAAATGAGTGGTCTGGGTGAAGAAGTGCGCCGCCGCACAGATGCTCTCGACTCGCTCGGTAACACCACGGCTGCGACAGGCAAAGGCTTCGCAATAGGTTCGGCCGCTCTTACCGGTCTGGCCCTCCTTGCATCTTATATAGAGGAAATTCGTATCGGACTGTCGCGTCTCGGCGAGACAATGATTCAGATAGGTGACAAAGCTGTGCCGGTTCATGATGCCTCATTCACCGACTTCATGACATATTACGAAGTAAACCTGATGAGTCCGAAAGTTCTTGCCGGAATGTTTATCGGCGCAATGATGGCATTCCTTTTCTGTGGTCTGACAATGAACGCTGTCGGGCGCGCAGCCTCTTCGATGGTTGATGAAGTCCGCCGTCAGTTCCGTGAAATCAAGGGTATTCTCGCAGGTAAGGCAGAGCCCGACTACGCCCGTTGCGTCGCTATCAGCACACGCGGGGCACAGCGAGAGATGGTGTTCCCGAGTGTTCTCGCAATAATCGCTCCTATTCTGACCGGACTTGTTTTCGGTGTGCCCGGAGTTCTCGGACTTCTCGTCGGTGGCCTTTCCGCCGGCTTTGTTCTTGCAATATTCATGGCAAATTCAGGTGGAGCGTGGGATAATGCCAAGAAGTATATCGAGGAAGGCCATTTCGGCGGCAAAGGCAGCGAGGTTCATAAAGCCACAGTTGTCGGAGACACTGTCGGAGACCCCTTCAAAGATACATCCGGTCCGAGTCTGAACATTCTCATCAAACTTATGAGTATGGTATCGATCGTTATGGCCGGCCTAACTGTGAGCTGGAGCCTTTTCTAACAGAGCCGTCGGGCAATAACATGGCCCGGAGATGCGTTTAGAAGAATATGAAGCTTATATCTCATATCGCTTTATCGACGGCAGTCGTTGTCCTTTCTGCAGGAACAGCGGCTGCCGGCGACAGCTCTCCGGCCTATAACTTTCTGAATGTGCCGTCGTCAGTGACATCATACGGACTCGGCGGTCTGAATATATCTACCGTAAACGACGACGTCAACAATATCGACATGAATCCGGCTCTTCTGGGGCCTGAGATGGAGAAGGCGATAGGCCTGAACTACATGTATTACATAGGCAAGAGCAATTTTGCCGGAGCCAAGTTCGCCAATGGCATAAATGACCGCAGTGCCTATGCCGTCGGAATACAGTATTTCGGTTATGGCTCTATCCGGGGGGCTGATGCCGAAGGCAATCTTACGGGTAATTTCTCTCCCAAAGATGTGGCATTTTCCGGTTATTATGCCCATGACATCGGAGGATATTGGCGCGGAGGCGCGGCACTTAAGTTCCTATACAGTGCCTATGACGAATATTCAGCGTTCGCGATTGCGACAGATCTTGCCGTGAACTATTATAATCCCGACAAAGATCTCAGTTTTTCATTCGTTGTTGCAAACCTTGGCGGTCAGGTGAAGCGGTTTACAGATTCATACGACCGGCTTCCTATAGATGTCAGGCTTGGCTGGACCCAGTCGTTCGGCTCGCTGCCGGTTCGTTTTTCGATTACGGCATGGAATCTTACCAAATGGAATCTGCCTTACTATGAGGCGGGTGACGGCACACAAGATCCTGAACTTAAGAAGACATTCGCCTCTAACCTGTTTCGCCATCTCATTTTTGGCGTAGACTTTGTGCCCAGTTCAAATCTAAGCATTACATTGGGCTACAACTATAAAACGCGTACCGATATGTCGGCTTATCAGCGCAGCTTTCTGAGCGGTTTTACGATAGGAGCGTCGCTGAAAGTCAAAATGTTCGGTATCGGCATTGCATTCGCTCAGCCCCATTCCGGAGCATCAACCTTTATGTTCAACCTGTCAACATCAATCAATGACTTCCTTAGATAAAGCAATAATAGTCGCTGTCGACGGCTTCTCATCAAGCGGAAAAAGCACAATGGCGCGTCGTCTGGCTTCAGTTGTGGGGTATCGTTATATAGATTCCGGAGCAATGTATCGTGCAGTCACGCTATATGCTATGCGACATGGCATGATAGCAGATAATGGAGATCTTGACACTGCAGCTCTGATTGATGCGCTTCCTTCTATCGTGATAGACTTTCTTCCGGAACCCGGAGGACGTCAGTCGACACTTCTCAATGGCGAGAACGTTGAGGAAGAGATACGCACACTTGCGGTCAGCAATAATGTTTCGCCTGTATCAGCTGTCTCCGAGGTTCGAAAGGCTTTGACGGCAATGCAGCAGGATTTCGGGCGCCGGCGTGGAATTGTAATGGACGGTCGCGATATAGGCACGACTGTTTTCCCGGATGCCGAACTGAAACTGTTCGTCGAGGCCTCTCCCGAGACGCGTGCCCGTCGCCGTATGCTTGAACTTCAGAGTAAGGGACAGCAAGCCACTTATGAAGATGTTCTTGCAAATATTGTCAACCGAGACCATATAGATACAACTCGAAAAGAAAGCCCTCTTAGGTGTGCTTCCGACGCAATTCGTATCGATAATTCCGAAATGACCCCTGATGAGCAGGACGCTCTCGTGCTGAAACTTTTCAACGACGCAACCGCATGAGAAGTCCCGTTGTCGAAATCGATGCCGGCAGCGGTTTCTGTCACGGTGTGGTCAGCGCTATTCGAAAGGCCGAAGAAGAGCTTGCACGTTCCGGTAAGCTCGCTTGCCTCGGCGACATTGTCCATAACAGCGACGAAGTTGAGCGTTTGCGTCAGAAAGGGCTCGATACCATAACCCATGATGACCTAAGCCGAATGAGTCATTGTAAGGTACTTCTGCGGGCTCACGGTGAGCCCCCTTCGACATATAAGACAGCACGCGAGCGCGATATCGAGATAGTCGACGCGACTTGTCCGGTTGTCCTTCAGCTTCAGCGGCGAATAAAAAAAACTTTCGATACGGCTCCGCGAACAACTCAGATTGTCATATACGGCAAAAACGGTCATGCCGAAGTCAATGGGCTTGTCGGACAGACCGAAGGGACGGCGATCGTCGTCGAGGACGTGTCGGGACTCGGTGCAATCGATTTCAGCCGTGATATAGAGCTATATAGCCAGACAACCAAATCGGTCGAAGGTTTCCGCGAGATAATCGATGAAATAAATCGTCGACGTGATCCGCGATGCCGGTTCCATTTCTATGATACAATCTGTCGTCAGGTAGCAAATCGGGTAGGGCATCTGCGCGAATTTGCGGCTGCCCACGATGTCATTCTGTTTGTGAGCGGGGCGAAGAGCAGCAACGGTCGGGTTCTTTTCGGTCATTGTCTTCAGGTGAATCCCGATACTCATCTTATCAGTAATGCCTCTGAGGTCGATCCGGCATGGCTCGAAGGTAAAGATTCGATAGGAATCTGCGGCGCAACTTCAACACCCCGCTGGCTCATGGATCAGATCGGGAACCTAATAATTGAATCACTCAAGAAATGAAATTTACAGCTATTCTCCTTTCTGCGCTCGCGATGTCAGTTATGGTGTCATGCGGCTCTAAAGGAAGTTCTGAATCTATCCATAGTAATGCCGACACTCTTGATGTCAACTATGTTAATGGACGAGAACGGGCCGAACGGTATTTTGATAATTGCGCAGATTCTGCCTCGACGTGTCTTTTTCTTCTCGAGACTCGTGTGAACGCAGATGAATTGCGCCGTGACAGTGGAGATGATGCTGCCGATAACTATATTGCCGGTTTTGAAGATTATATTCGTAAGTTCGATCCGGAACTTGCTGCTGAAATACTTTAGATTATTATGAGACAGGGATTTCTTCGCCTTGCGGCCGTAGCCCCCGAAGTAAGTGTCGGCAATGTGGGGTTCAATATCTCCAGAATTAAAGAAACGCTTGTCAGGCTTGAACGTCTTGAAGTCGAGATTGCCGTGTTTCCCGAACTGTCGCTGACAGGATATACTTGTGCCGATCTTTTTCATCAGCAACCGCTTTTGACAGCCGCTGAGAGAGGAATTGAAGAACTGGTAGAGTTTTCAAGAGAACTTCGGATTGATTTTGCTGTGGGAGTACCCGTGCCGGCCGGCAGTGCGGTTTATAACTGTGCTGCCTTTATTGGCGGAGGCAGTCTTAAAGCTCTTGTGGCAAAGAGCTTTCTTCCCAACTATAACGAGTTCTATGAGCGGCGCTGGTTTAGCACACTGCCTGCCGACGTAGCAGTTCCGATGCGATTTGCAGGAGTGGACGTTACGATGGGTTCGCGTCAGGTAACCGACAGTCATGGGACTCTTGTCGGCATTGAGATCTGCGAGGATCTGTGGGTGCCTCGGCCTCCTTCAACCGATATGGCGCTCAGGGGAGCCGAAATAATTCTGAACCTATCGGCGAGCAATGATCTCATAGGTAAATACGCTTATCTGAAACGGTTGATTGAGCAGCAGAGCGGGTCATTGTTCTGTGCCTACGCATATGCCGGAGCAGGTTTCGGCGAATCGTCGACCGACCTTATTTTCGACGGCAAGGCTATGATTGCCGAGTGTGGGTCGATGAGAAAGACTTCGGAACGCTTTTCGATAAACGGGGTTGAAGCCATAACGGATGTTGATGTGGAGGCTATCCGTCGCGACAGGGTTCATACGACATCCTGGGCCGACAGTTGCTCGGTGAGCAACGTCAGATTGCCTTTGTCCGATGATTCTGATGAGGTGACCGATCTAAAGTTCCGCGAGGTTGATCCGCGACCGTTCGTGCCCGACGGGCCTGCCCGCGACGAGCGTTGTAATGATATTTTCAACATGCAATCGCTCGGACTCTCACGGCGTCTTGATGCAATAGGATGCCGACAAGCTGTTGTCGGTATATCTGGCGGACTTGACAGCACTTTGGCTCTTCTTGTGACAGTCGAGGCGTTTGATCGTCTCGGTCTTGACCGAGAAGGGATTGTCGGAGTCACTATGCCCGGATTCGGAACTACTGACCGCACTCATGATAACGCTGTCAAACTCATGGAATATCTTGGCATATCCCATCGGGAGATTTCAATAGTGCCAGCCGTTAAACAGCATTTCAAGGACATCGGGCATGATCCTTCGGTCCACGATGTCACTTATGAGAACGCACAGGCCCGGCAGCGAACATATCTTCTGATGGACATCGCGAATGCCTGCGGCGGAATAGTTATAGGCACGGGAGATCTCAGCGAGCTTGCACTGGGCTGGGCTACTTATAACGGAGACCACATGTCAATGTATGGAGTCAATTCGGGAGTTCCCAAAACTCTTGTCAGATACCTTGTCGAATGGTATGCCGTTACGAAGGCATCCGAGCCTGTCGGTAAAGTGCTTGCCGATGTGTTGTCTACTCCGGTAAGTCCCGAATTGCTTCCGCCTGACGAAAACGGCGATATAGCACAGAAAACCGAAGATGTCGTAGGCCCTTATGAATTGCATGATTTCTTCTTATACTATACTCTTCGATACGGATTCTCGCCTGAACGTATTTTCCTTTTGGCCAGCCATGCTTTTTCGCCTGACACATATCCGACATCTGTCATAAAGAAATGGATGAGGGTGTTTTTCCGTCGCTTTTTCGCTCAGCAGTTCAAGAGGTCATGTCTGCCCGACGGCCCGAAAATCGGAAGTGTCTGTCTTTCTCCACGAGGCGACTGGCGAATGCCTTCAGATGTTTCGGCTGCCGCATGGATTGCATCGCTCGACCGCATGTAAGGTCTCTTCAAGACTAACATAACCTAAAAATTGAGAATAATCTGAAAAAATTCGGGCATCTTAGTTTTTTAGGCGTTTATAGGTTGTGTATAATTTAAAAAGCGCTATCTTTGCGACAGCGTAACCAAATAATTAACCTAAATAACCCTTAATATAATATTGACACTATGGACTTTTTAACCAATGACAAACTCACAATCGTCGGCGCAGCCGGTATGATTGGTTCCAACATGGCTCAGACTGCAATCATGATGCATCTGACTCCTAACATCTGTCTTTATGATCCTTATGCTCCCGGTCTGGAAGGTGTGGCTGAGGAACTTTATCAGTGTGGTTTTGAAGGCCTCAATCTGACCTATACCAACGACATCAAGGAAGCCCTTACCGGCGCCAAATATATTGTCAGCAGCGGCGGCGCAGCCCGCAAAGCAGGCATGACACGCGAAGACCTTCTTAAAGGAAATGCACAGATTGCCGAGGAATTCGGTAAGAACGTCAAAGCTTACGCTCCCGACGCAAAATTCGTTGTTGTCATCTTCAACCCGGCCGACATCACCGGTCTGATCACACTTCTTTATTCCGGTCTCAAACCGAGTCAGGTCGCCACTCTGGCCGCTCTTGACAGCACCCGTCTGCAGAACGAGCTCGTGAAGTACTTCAAGATGCCCGCTGCCAAGATTGAAAATTCGCGCACCTATGGCGGACATGGCGAACAGATGGCTGTTTTCGCCTCGACAACCAAAGTCGATGGCAAGCCTCTGACCGAGGTTATCGGAACTGAAGCTCTTCCTGAGGCTGCTTGGGAAGAAATGAAAGGTAAAGTTATTCAGGGCGGCAAGCGTATTATCGAGCTTCGCGGTCGTTCGTCATTCCAGAGCCCCGCTTATCTCTCTATCGAGATGATAGCAGCCGCTATGGGTGGCAAACCTTTCCGTTGGCCTGCCGGCACGTATGTTAACGACAGCCATTTCCAGAACATTATGATGGCCATGGAGACTGTTATCGATAAGAACGGAATCAGCTACAAAGAGCCCGCCGGAACTCCTGCCGAAGAGGCTGAACTCGAAAAGAGCTATGAGCACCTCTGCAAAATGCGCGACGAGGTTATCGAACTCGGCGTTATGCCTCCCGTTGATCAGTGGAGCAAGGTTAATCCGAATCTCTGATCTGAGTATTCCAACAAAATCTATAGCGGGGACGTCATTGAGGCGTCTCCGCATCTTTTTTGCCGGTTTGGACAATTGAGCGATGTTTGCTATCTTTGTTACATGTATTTGAAATGGATATGTTTTACGATTGCAGTCGGATTGTTATTGGCAATACCTAATTGTGCTGTTTCGGAAGAATCGCGTGAGATAATGCTTCCACCGGCCGATGCAGGGCTATATATCTATGATCTCACTTCCGACAGAGTTGTTGTCGATCATAATTCCGATAAGCTTTATATTCCGGCAAGCGTTACGAAAGCCATAACGACGGCCTCGGTAATGTCTCTACACGATTCGTTGGAACGCTTTGTAACACCGGTTATTATTTCCGGACCTGTTATCGACCGCGTTCTTCAGGGGGATCTAATAATACGGGGCGTCGGTGATCCGACTCTCGGCTCAGCGCGCTGGAGCTCCACATCGGCTGTATGTGACAGTGTCGTCAGAGCGCTGCGTAAGGCTGGTATTGAATCAATCAAAGGTTCTGTCAGGGTCGATGAGAACACTTTGTGGGTTTCTAATGGCGTGCCTTCGGGATGGGTAGACTCCGACCTCACTTATTATTATGGGGCGGAACTCTTTGCCATTAATTTCGATGGTAACACGATAAACATATCGAAAGGGGAGCCGAACCGAAAGACTCCGGCATTGAAAATCATCGAGGACCGGAGTCCGTTGCGCAGAGTCCGAGGCGAGCGGCAGTTGCGCGGAAAAGGATCCGGAAGAGTTGCTAACCCAGTTCCGTATTCAACTTTTATTTCATCTCTGACGCAAGCGTTGGAAAAAGCAGGAATTAAGGTGAAAGGTGAAGAAGTGCCCCGCGACGGTTATGAACGTCAGATAGGCACATATTCGTCGCCTGTATTTGTCGATATAATGCGGAGTCTGATGTTCAGATCCGATAATCTGATGGCCGAAGGAATGTTGCGCGCATTGGCTCCAGCCGAGAGCCGTGATGCCGCACTCGAAGAGCAGAAAGGTGTATGGGAAGACTTCGAACTCAACATTAAGAATATTACTGTCGAGGATGGCAGCGGTCTGTCGAGAAATAACAGACTGACTCCGAGATTCCTTGGCACTCTTCTTGAGCAGATGGCCAGGTCGTCGGTCGGTCGTTCATACGTCAGCCTCTTTCCCCGCGCAGGTTGCGAAGGTACTGTCAAACGACTTCTCAAAGGCACACCGCTTGAGGGGCGTCTCGTATTGAAGTCGGGAAGCATGAACAAGGTGCAGAGCTATGCCGGTTATCTTCTTGACGACGACGGACGCGCCACACATGTTGTTGTCTTTATGGCTAACGGGTTCAAAGATCGCGCCAATCTTAAGCTGCGACTTGAGAAATTTCTTGTCAATTTCTTTTGTCGCGATAATGGGGTTATCGAATCAGACTCGGAGTGAATCACCATTATTCGCAGCCGATTTCCTGAGTGTGCGATAGAATATGATTGTTGCCATAGTGGCGGCGAAAGCAAGACTGACGCTGTAACTGTAGTAAACGCCAACGTTTTCAAGCCCTATTACGCAGGCAAACCATAACATTACCGGCATGCCGATAATGGCATAGCATATTACCGAAATCCAGAGCAGAGGCTTGACGCGCGAGGTGCCGCGCAAAGCATTGACGTAGGTTAGCTGCGTGGCATCCATATATTGATAGACAACCAGAGGGATAATGAGAGTCAGAGCACATTCGATGACTTCAGTGCTGGGAGTGAAGCAACCGATTATCCATTTACCTCCGAAAAGAAATATCAGCGAAGCTATCGTTGCCAGTACGAGATTGAAGTGAAGGCCTGCGGCTGTTATCCGTTTAGCATTGGAGATGTCGCCGATTCCCATGAAGTTCGAGACCCGGATAGATGTAGCGGTTGCAAAACTTATAAATGTCATGAATCCTAACTGCGACATGGTGTTCACAACCTGATAGGCCGCGAGTTGAATTTTGCTGAACCATCCGCATACAACAGCGCCGAAACTCCACATTGAACATTCGATGCCACTCTGTATCATTACGGGGTAAGAGGTCGTCCATACCTGACGACGGAGGTTGCCGCAGGCTTTGTCGCTACGGAATCCTTCGGCATAGTCTTTATAGCGTCTGCATCGGAAAAACAACACTGCTATGGCTATTGCCCCGGTGAATCTTGCAAAGAGTGTGCTTACGCCGGCTCCGGCAAGTCCCATCTCGGGAAATCCGAACTTTCCGAATATAAGTAGGTAATTCCCGATTATATTGAGGATATTAGCTCCGAGAATAATCCACATTGGAGTTGCGGTGTCATTGATTCCGTTTGAAATCTGTTGGAAAGAATTGAAAACGGCCATCGGCAACAAGGTGGCCATAATTATCAGATAATAGGTGCGGGCAATCGGTAGCAGTTCCTCGGGTTGTCCGAAATCGGCGAGAAAAAAGTAGATGATGCACATCAGTGCAGTAAGCACCAGCGACACGGCAATGTTTATCTCTACTCCGGCGCGTGCCGTCAGGCCTGCCCGTCGGGAGTCGCCGCGTCCATACAGCGCTCCGATCAGTGGAGTCAGACCGGCTGCAAAACCGATTTGCATCACAGTTACTATGACGAAAAGTGAATTTACGAAGGCTGCAGCAGCAAGCTCGTCAACGCCGTATGCCCCTACCATCATAGTGTCGGCAAATGTGACTACAATTACGCCAAGTTGAGTCACCAGAATGGGTAAGCCCAACCGCAACAGGTTGCTGTATTCTGTTCGATATCTATTCCAAAGATCGGTCATATATATCTTGCATTGTAGTGCAAAGGTAGTGATTTTCCATGACATAATTCGGTTATCATGCATTACAAATGAATAAAGCCAACGGGAGCGCGCCGGCATCCGACGCGCTCCCGAAGTATCAATAAAGCCGTGTCTCAGACCTGCAATTCCCGCGGAATAGCTACGAGACGGCTGTTGTTATCATCAATGAATTTCATGATTTCATCTTTTATTATACAGGGTTCGATGTCGGCCTCGATTCGCTTCCTGGCGTTGAAAACCGATGTCTGAGTCTGGTAAATGTGGCGATAACTCTTGGCGGCGTTCTGAATGTCGTCTTCGGTGAAATCGTGTTTTCGCATTACCACGGCGTTCACTCCGAAAAATTCCACAGGATTGTGGGCGAAGATGGCGAAAGGCGGAACATTTGAGCCTATGCGGCATCCGCCTTTAACGAGCACCCATTTGCCGACATGTGCTTTTTCATGAACAATCACGCCGCTCGAAAGTATCGTGCACTCATCTATGACAGCATCGCCGGCAATAGCGACTCCGTTTCCGATAACCGAACGGCCTTTCAGCTCACTGTCGTGACCGATATGGCTTTTGGCCATTATGAAGCAGTCATTGCCAATACGTGTTCCCCCTTCGGTTTTGATGCCGCGGTTGATGATCACGTGTTCGCGAATTGTATTGTTTTCACCGATGAAACAATAAGTCTGATCGCCTTTCCACCGGAAATCCTGAGGGTCGGCGCCGATAATTGAGCCTTGGTAGACTTTGTTGTTGCGGCCCATACGGGTTCCATTGATAATGGACGTGTAGGGCATTATTTCGCAACCGTCGCCTATTTCGACGTTGGCGTCGATAAAGGCAAAAGGATGGATTGTGACGTCTTTGCCAATTTTGGCAGAGGGGTCGACATGAGCGAGTGGACTTATCATTGCATTGATGATTTAAGGAGTTGTTCTGATTTATACATTTTTATCTGCCTCCGCCGAGCGCCTGATACAGATTGATTACAGCCTGAGCCTGCAGCTGACGGCAGGAAATCTCTCCCATCTGAGAGCTAAGCAGCGAGGTCTGTGCGGTAAGAATTTCGAGGTACGAAGTTCCGGCACTTTCGCGGAGCAAAATGGTGGTGTAATCGACAGATTTGGTCAGCGCTTCGGTCTGAAGTTTGAGCTGGGATTCTTTCTCGACGCTTTTCTCGTAAACCATCATGGCGTCGCTGACTTCTCCGGCTGCCGAAAGGAGAGTATACTCAAAGTTGTTCAGAGCCATTTTTTGCTGGGCTTTAGCGGCTTCAAGGCGGGAAATGTTAGCGCCTCTCGAAAACAGCGGAGCGACCAAAGAGCCTGCAAGATCGATAAACCATTTGCCCGGATTTGTAACCATACCTCCCACGAGGTTTGTAAAACCGCCGCTTGCGGTTATGTTCAAACCGGGATAAAACGCTGCGCGGGCTGAGTTTGTCGAATAATATGCTACAGCAAGATCGCGCTCGGCGGCATAAACATCCGGACGGGCTGCCAGCTGTCTCATCGGTATTTCGCCGGTAAGACCTGCCGGAGCTGACAGAGTTGCGTCAGGATTGATGTTCCACCTCTGAGGCATTACGTTGAGAAGCAGCGACATCGTGTTGTTCGTGCGCGTAAGAGACGCTTCAAGATCGGTAATGTTGGCGAGTATTCCATAATACTGAGCTTCGCTCTGGACTACGGCAGCCTCATTGACACGTCCGGCAAGTTTCAGGTCGCGCATGACGCCGACGCTCTGTCGCCAGTTTTCAGCCGTAGCTCGTGAAAGGCTTAACTGGCTCTCAAGTGCGGCAATAGCATAGTAGCAGTTTGCCACGGCAGCAATTATCTGGCTGCGGGCTGCCTGCTGGAAAGCCTGACTTTTTAGCACACCTTCCTTAGCCCCGCGTTTGGAGTTCAGAAGTTTGCCGAATATGTCGACTTCCCAGCTGACCTGTGCCGGTAACTGATAAGTCTTAGTCCAGTCGAAGTCGCCCATTTTAGATATATTGCCATTGGGCGCGATTGTTACCGAAGGAAGATATGCCAGTTTCGCACCTTTGAGCTGGGCATTGGCGATGTCGACGTTGAGTTTGGCATTCTGGAGGTTTACATTGTTCTCGAGAGCTTGATTTATGAGATCCTGCAGGGTAGGGTCAGTGAAAACAGTCCGCCAGTCGAGATTGCCGAATGCGGCTGAGTCAACGCCCTGCTCACGAGCTTCACCGTAAGCTTTGGCCAAAGCGCTGTCTTCGGTCGGAAGCTCGTATTTCTTATATATGTTACAGCTGCCGAGCATCGCGATGCTCAGCCCGGCGGCTGCAATGAGGATTATTCTGTTTGATTTCATTTCAGTGATGATGGTGAGTAGATTAATGAGAGTACTGCTCGATTTCGGCTTCGATGCCTTCGTTGTTGGTGTCTTTCCAGGTCATCGGAGTGAATTTCTCCTGAATCTGCTGGCAGATCACATAGAGCGCAGGCACGATGAAAATCTGGAGGATCATACCGATAAGCATGCCGCCAATTGAACCTACACCGAGAGCTCGGTTACCGTTAGCGCCTACACCCGATGCGAACATCATAGGCAGAAGTCCGATAATAAGTGCCAGAGATGTCATGAGAATAGGACGCAGACGTGCTGTGGCTCCTTGAATTGCCGCATTGATGATCGACATGCCGGTGCGACGGCGCTCGAGAGCGAATTCAACGATAAGAATTGCGTTCTTGGCCAACAGACCGATAAGCATGATCAGCGCGATCTGGAGATAGATATTGTTGTCGACACCGAAGATCTTGGCGAAGATGAATGAACCCATGAGACCGAACGGAATCGAGAGAATAACAGCCCACGGAAGTATGTAGCTCTCATATTGGGCCGACAGCAGAAGATAGACGAAGAGCAGGCAGAGTCCGAAGATGATGGCGGTGGCATTGCTCGATGTGTTGCCCTGCTCACGTGTCATACCCGAATACTCATAGCTGTAGCCCTGAGGAAGGGTTTCGGCTGCGACTCGTTCGATGGCAGCCAGTGCATCGCCTGACGAGAATCCCTGTGCGGGATTACCTGTTACAGAAATCGACTGGAACATATTGAAGCGGTTCAGCAGGTCTGGGCCGTATACACGGGTCAGTGTGACAAAGTTCGATATTGATGCCATCTCGGAGCCGTTGCGTACTTTGATGGAGTTAAGGGTCTCGGGGCTGACTCGGGCTTCGGGACTGGCCTGCATCATTACTCGGTAAAGTTTGCCGAAACGGTTGAAGTTGCTGACATACATACCGCCATAATAACCCTGGAGGGTCGACAGAATGTCTTTAGGCGACAGACCGGCCTGTTTACACTTTGCGGCGTCAATGTCGACCTGATACTGAGGGAATGTCGGGTTGAACGTGGTGTAAGCCATCTGGATTTCGGGTTGCGCGTTGAGTTGCGCAAGGAATCCCTGAACTACGGCAAAGAAGTCATTAATGTTGCCGCCTGTGCGGTCTTGCATCTTGATTTCGAAACCGTTCGTAACAGAGTAGCCGGAGATCATCGGTGGCGCGAACATCACGACATTACCATTCTTGATGTTTTGTCCGACTAAACCGTAGAGTTGGGCGAGCACTGCGTCGGAGCTTTCGGCTTTCGAGCGCTGTTCCCACGGTTTCAGCTTGATGATGAATGTACCGTAGGTAGCGCCCTGACCGGCGAGGAAGCTGTAGCCGTTGATCATTGTGCGGCTCTCGATGGCAGGAACTGAGCCCAGAAGAGAGTCGACCTGATTCAGGGTCTCTGTTGTGCGCTCCTGCGATGTGCCCGGGGGCATATTGACCATTGCGAAAAGAGTGCCGGTGTCTTCGTTAGGCACAAGAGCTGTCGGAGTCGAATTCATGAGCCATACAAGTACGGCGACAGCCGCAGCCACGATGGCGATACTAGTATAGCGGCGTCCCATGAACCACTGGCTTATGCTCTTATAGCCTGACAGGGTCTTTTTATAAAGCTTTTCGAATGCGCGGTGGAAACGTTTCTGGAAAAGACCGACAAGAGTAAGAACTCCGATGGCACAGGCTGCGAGTCCTTCGGTAATATTTTCGAAGCTGAACCAACCCATAACCATAACCACAATAGTCGCGATAAGGAGAATAAAGGTTACAAACGGCGGGAATGAGATTTTTACACGCTTTTTATAGCTCTCGACGACGGCGTTTCCGGCAGCAGAATAGGCATCCTTAAGGCGATCCTTAAGAGTGGAGTCGGTGTTATGAGGCTTAAGGAACACTGCGCATAGTGCCGGCGATAGGGTAAGGGCATTCAATGCCGAGAGGCCGATGGCTATGGCCATCGTCAGACCGAACTGGCGATAGAAGACACCGGATGTTCCGGGCATGAACGACACCGGGATGAACACAAGCATCATCACAAGAGTGATCGAGATGATAGCGCCGCCGATTTCACTCATGGCGTCTATAGCGGCCTTGCGGGAGCTCGTGTAGCCGACGTCGAGTTTGGCGTGGACAGCCTCGACGACCACAATCGCATCATCGACCACAATCGCGATCGCGAGCACCAGTGCGCTCAGTGTGATGAGGTTGACCGAGAATCCGATCAGATACATGAAGAAGAATGTACCGACAAGGGCCACCGGAATGGCGATAGCGGGGATAATTGTCGAGCGGAAATCCTGAAGGAAAAGATAGGTTACGAGGAACACGAGGATGAATGCCTCGAGAAGAGTCATCAGAACGTGGTGGATCGATGCATAAAGGAAGTCATTGTTGTTCATCGGGATCGCAACACCGATTCCCGACGGAAGATCTTTCTTCATGTTGTCGACGAACTTCAGACAGTCGTTGATGATGGCCGTGGCGTTAGAACCAGCGGTCTGGAACACGATGGCTGTGACACCCGGACGTCCGTTGAATTGGCCGTGGAAGCCATAGGTCACTCGGCCGAGCTCAATCTCGGCAACATCGCCAAGACGGAGCACTTCTCCATTGGAGTTGGCCCGGACAACGATGTTTTCAAATTCTTCAGGCTGCACGAGTCGGCCGCGATATTTCATCGTATACTGGAATGTCTGGTTGCCCTGCTCGCCGAAGGCGCCCGGAGCAGCTTCGATGTTCTGTTCTGCAAGGGCAGCTGTGACATCACCCGGCATCAGCTTATACTGGGCCATAACGTCGGGCTTGAGCCAGATACGCATAGAATAATCGGCTCCCATGACCATCACATCGCCGACGCCACTGACACGTTGTAACTGCGGAACGACGTTGATTTTCATGTAGTTCTCGATGAACTCTTCGTTATAGTTGCCGTTTTCGTCGTAGAGTGTGATGCCGATAAGCATCGAAGTCTGACGTTTCTGAGTAAGAACGCCGACCTGGACAACTTCGGCTGGCAGTAGATTCTGGGCTTTTGCCACACGGTTCTGCACGTCAATTGCGGCCATATCGGGGTCAAAACCCTGTTTGAAATAAACATTGATTGTTGCCGAACCGGTATTTGTAGCCGTTGATTCCATATAGGTCATGCCTTCGGCGCCGTTTATTGACTCTTCGAGCGGTGCGATGACAGAATTAAGGACGGCCTGGGCGTTAGCGCCGTTATATGTGGTCGTGACTGAAATAGTTGGAGGTGCGATGTCGGGATATTGAGTCACCGGCAGGGCAGTCAGGCCGATGATACCGAGCAGGACGATGAATATTGAGATCACCGTCGACAGCACCGGCCTATTTATAAATGTGTCTAATTTCATCTCAGTGTGATGATACGGAAAATAATAGGATGGGGTAGAAGAGATAATTTATTTGGCTGGTGTGGCTTGCTGCTGAGCTACGGCCTGAGCTTTCAAGTCTTCAGGTTTTACGGCTACGGGCGTAATGGCTTGTCCGTCGGCTTTGACGACTGTTCCGACACCCTCGATGACGATGCGCTGGCCGGGTGTCAGTCCTGAAGTGACGACGAATGTCTGGCCGTCAGAGTTCGCCTGAACGGTGATAGGTGTCGATACGACTTTATTGCTGTCGTTGACAACGTATACAAAACGGCGATCCTGAAGCTCGTAAGTGGCACGCTGGGGAATAACAATTACATCAGACTGATCTTTCGGAATGATGATATTTCCGCTTAGCCCACTGCGGAGAACCCCCGAAGGATTCGAAAAAAGTGCGCGAACCGATGCAGCGCCTGTAGCCTGATCGATGACACCGCTGACGGTGGCAACCTTACCGCGTTCGGGATAGAGCGAACCGTCGCTGAGGCGCAGTTCGACAGGGGGCATATCGGCGATGGCAGAAGCAAGCGAGCGGCTACCGTTGCCGGTCATCTGAAGAAGGTCTTTCTCGGTAAGAGAGAAATAAGCGTAGACCTGCGATATGTCGCTGACAGTTGTCAGAGGTTCCATTGAGGAAGGCGACGCGAGAGAACCTTCCTTGTTGGGGATTGAACCGACGACACCGCTCGAGGGAGCTGTAACGCTGCAATAGCTGAGATTCTTGCGGGCCTGAGCAAGGGCTGCCTGAGCCTGAGCCAGCGAAGCCTGTGCGCTGCGAAGGGTATTGTCGGCCATCTGCCATTCAAGTTCACTGATAATATTCTTGTCGTAGAGACGTCGTTTTGAGTCGGCTGTCAGTCGGGCATTGTCGAGCTGGGTGCGTGCGGCATTGACATTCGCCTGAGCCTGCTCGACAGCAGCCTGAAAGGTTACCTGATCGAGTGAGAAAAGTAACTGGCCTTTAGCGACCGACTGGCCTTCGTCGACCCAAACGCGGGTGATGAAGCCCGTTACCTGAGGACGAATGGCAATATCGGTTTTACCCTTGATCGTTGCAGGATAGGATAGCTCACTTTCCGAGCTGCCTTTGCTGACGGTCATAACTTTAACTGCGGGAGCCTGCTGGCCCTGCGCTGCTTGCTGCTGGTCTCCTTTGGAGCCGCAAGCCGAGAACCCTGTCAAAAGGGTTAACGCTGAAACAATAGGGAAGAATCTTTTGATACCTTTCATTTCGTGTTGAATTATTCTAAGCTGTCTCGTGATTATATTAGCGGGTTGATAATAACCCTGCAAAGTTAGCGATTTTTTTCACTATATATTACTAGTAATTTGTCGGATTGGAATAATGAGCGTATATTTTTGACCAAAAGGCCAATCAATAGCTTTTTTAAGAGGTTAAACAAATCGATTGCGCGGATTGTTGTAAGAACGAGTATGCGACAAAATGGCAGACGATGTCAGTTTGGCACACTTTGTGTTATATTTTTTAGCGAAACTTAAAAATTCAACTCTAAATACTATAGGAACTATGACAATCAAACCTCTGGCCGATCGCGTATTAATCGAGCCTACTCCCGCCGAGGAAGTAACGGTGGCAGGTATTATTATCCCTGATTCCGCAAAGGAAAAACCCCTTAAAGGCAAAGTTCTTGCAGCCGGCAACGGTACCAAAGATGAAGAGATGGTGCTTAAGGAAGGTGACGAAGTCCTCTACGGCAAATATGCAGGCACTGAAATCGAACTCGACGGCAATAAATATCTTATCATGCGCCAGAGCGATGTTCTGGCAATTGTCAATGCTTAAAATCCAGAAATTATGGCAAAAGAAATTCTTTTCAATATCAAAGCACGCGAAGAGCTTAAAAAGGGTGTCGACGCTCTTGCCGATGCCGTTAAGGTAACTCTTGGCCCGAAAGGCCGTAATGTTATTATCGACAAAAAGTTCGGCGCACCTCACATCACTAAAGACGGTGTGAGTGTTGCCCGTGAAGTCGAGCTTGAAGATGCCTTCCAGAATATGGGCGCTCAGCTCGTGAAGGAGGTTGCCTCGAAGACCGGCGATGATGCAGGTGACGGCACAACAACTGCTACCGTCCTTGCTCAGTCGATTATCGGTGTCGGTCTGAAGAATGTGGCCGCAGGTGCCAATCCGATGGATCTCAAGCGCGGTATCGACAAGGCTGTAGCGGCTGTTGTCGGACGCATCAAGGAGCTTGCCGAGCCCGTAGGTGACGATTTCAAGAAGATTGAAGATGTTGCACGCGTCAGCGCAAACAACGACGAAGCTATCGGACATCTCATTGCCGAAGCAATGAAGAAAGTCAAGAAAGAGGGTGTCATCACCGTCGACGAGGCCAAAGGCACCGAGACTTCGGTCGACATCGTAGAAGGTATGCAGTTCGACCGCGGTTATATCTCTCCCTATTTCGTCACCAACGGCGAAAAGATGGAGTGCGAGATGGAACGTCCCGTTGTTCTTCTCTACGACAAGAAGATTTCTAATCTCAAGGACATGCTTCCCATTCTCGAAGCATCGGCTCAGAACGGTCAGCCCCTGCTGATCATTGCCGAAGATGTCGATCAGGAGGCTCTTGCCACTCTCGTTGTAAACCGTCTGCGTGGCTCTCTGAAAGTCTGTGCTGTCAAAGCACCTGGCTTCGGTGACCGCCGCAAGGAAATGCTTGAGGACATCGCTATCCTCACCGGAGGCACCGTAATCAGCGAAGAGAAGGGCATGAAGCTCGAGAACGCACAGATGACCGACCTTGGCCGCGCAGAGAAGATTACTGTTAATAAGGAGAATACCACAATAGTGAACGGTCTCGGCAACAAAGAGGCAATCGCTGCCCGCGTCGCCCAGATCAAGTCGCAGATCGAGACTTCGAAGAGCGACTACGACAAGGAGAAGCTTCAGGAACGTCTTGCCAAACTCGCCGGCGGCGTTGCCGTTCTCCATATCGGCGCACCCAGCGAAGTTGAGATGAAAGAGAAGAAGGATCGCGTCGACGACGCTCTCAGCGCAACCCGTGCTGCTATCGCCGAAGGTATCATCCCCGGTGGCGGCGTTGCCTATATCCGTTGTCTGGACGTTCTTGACTCTCTCAAAGCTGAGAATGACGACGAGCTTACAGGCATAATGATCGTCAAGCGTGCTATCGAAGAGCCGCTTCGCCAGATCGTAGCCAACGCCGGTGGTGAAGGCGCAGTCGTTGTCCAGAAAGTGCGCGAAGGCAATGCTGATTTCGGCTATAATGCCCGTATGGATCGCTACGAGAATCTGATGTCAGCCGGCGTTATCGATCCCGCAAAGGTTGCCCGCGTAGCTCTTGAAAACGCAGCGTCTATTGCCGGCATGTTCCTTACTACCGAGTGTGTCATTGCCGACAAGAAAGAAGAGAATCCCGCTCCCGCAATGCCCGCAGGCGGCATGGGTGGCATGGGCGGCATGATGTAAAGATCACCGTAGGTGATAACCATGTGGTGTAATTAAAATACATCTCTATAAAGAAAAAGAGTCCGGTTTAATGCCGGACTCTTTCTTTTGCTGATATGTCAATTATGTCTACATGATTTTTAGCTATATTTGCGAATCATTTTAAAATCGCAAATACTATGCGCAATGATCTTAATTGTTTCAGATACATACTGTTCTTAGGGTGTATGTTCTTTATTACGCCCTCGACCACAGCTAAAAACAATAGTATAGAACGCTTTGCAGATGTAGTAGACTCGTTACACAGAAATATTGTGTTTCCTTACAATATGGCGCCGGGTATAACCCTTACTAATGTCGGAGTTGATAGAGATGATAAAATGCTTGTCATAAATTACACACTCAACCCGGAATTTGTCGACTGCGTTATCAATAATATATCTTCTGAGAATGGGATAGCCCAACTACTGACCGGATATGATGAAATATTCTCAGTCTCAATGATAGAGGCAGATGCCGGATGTAGGGCAATAATAACTTATCCGGCTGCAGACGGTATAAATAAAACTAAAATTGTTACTGTTCCTGCGACTGCAATACCTATAGTCTATTCCAAACTCAAAAATGGTGATTTTTCCTCATTGAAACCATATCTGGAAATGTTGCAAACAACTTTTTCTAATGTGAAATTCCCTCTGAAAATCACTAATGGCATTTATTTAGTCAACGCTTTTATTAAAGATCAAGAAGCCCATTGGGTATATAAAATTGAAGGGCATACAAACTCGGCGGATATTAATGATGATATAATCAAAAACAACCGTATAAATTTAATAAATAATCTACGGGCCAATATGAGTCCAAATTATCTTAATGAGATTGAAGAGCAGGGTATATCACTGCATTATACCTATCTTAATGATGCGGGCGATTTCTTATATGAACTCAGATTTACGGCTGAAGACTTAAGATAAACGCTTCGGTAGATGTTGAACATAATGAGGTCAATCTCGGATTTATCTGCTATTTCGTCATATATAGCATCCGATGATGGCGATTACGCCACCTAAGATCATCAGTCCGAAACCGATAATGCGCTTTTTTGCCCATTCCGGTTTCATGGCGTCGGTCCGAACAGGCTGGTTCTTAGCCTTGTGGAAAGCATACATGTATTTCATAGCGTATGCCATCAGATATAGAGCTCCGATGACATTTACAATCACGCCGCCATATATAAGAACATCATTCATGTCATTGAAACACCATTGACGAAAAGATCGTTTAATTATTACGTCGCCCGGAATGGCACTCTTTTTGAATTGCAATCGTGACGTTGTTTGGAAATTAGGGAGATAATTCGTAACTTTGCGGCGCTTTTTAGGCATTACCATGACTTGCTTCTGCGTGTGATGGGAAATTAAGAAGCTCTTAATTTTTAGTAACACAACAAATTAAACAAAACAATGGAAGTATTCAAACTGAATGCAGAGCCCCGCACCGTGCTGGGCAAGAAGGCCGCTGCCGCCCTTCGCAAAGAGAACAAAATCCCTGTAGTCCTCAACGGAGGCGACGTAGTAGAGCTCCCCTATAAAGAGGCTCTTCTTCCGGGTCAGAAGGTTGTTGAAATCGGTAACGGCAAGGGCCTGATCACCACCGACCTCGTAGTAAACAACGAAGATGTCCGCAAACTTGTCTACACCCCCGATATCTATGCTATCGAGCTGAACGTAAACGGTAAGACCTGCATGGCTGTGCTGAAAGATCTTCAGTTCCATCCCGTGAAAGATACCATTCTTCACATGGATCTTCTTCAGGTCAACGACGAGAAGCCCGTTGTCATCAGTGTCCCTGTTCGTCTTGAAGGCCATGCCAAGGGCGTAAAGGCCGGTGGTAAGCTGACTCTTTCAATGAAGAAAATCAAAGTCAAGGCTATCTATACAGAGATTCCCGAACGTCTGATTGTCAATGTCGACGATCTCGAACTCGGTAAGACTCTTCAGATTGGCGATCTCCACTTCGAAGGTCTCGAACTGATGAATGCCAAGAACGCCGTTGTCTGTGCCGTTCAGCTGACTCGTGCTGCTCGTGGCGCCGCAGCAGCTGCCGCTGAATAAAACTTCAGATTAGATGAAATATCTCCTTGTTGGGCTGGGGAACATCGGCAGCGAATATGCCGGCACCCGCCACAATATTGGATTCCGTATATTGGATGCCTTTGCCGAGGCATCCAATATCTCTTTTACAACCGAGCGCTACGGCGATATAGGCCGCGGACGTGTGAAAAACGCTCAGGTTGTTCTGCTGAAGCCTTCGACATATATGAATCTGTCGGGTAACGCAGTCCGTTACTGGCTCCAGCATGAAAATATCGACATTGCCAATATGATAGTGGCTGTCGATGACTTGGCTCTCCCATTCGGAACTATACGGATTAGGCCGGGAGGAAGCGACGCCGGCCATAATGGGCTTAAGAATATTGCAGAGATGATCGGAACCCAACAGTTTGCCCGTCTTCGTTTCGGTATCGGTAATGATTTTCCGCGCGGATGTCAGATAGATTATGTGCTTGGGCATTTTCCCCCGGAACAGCTTGCCGAGATGGGGCCTCATATCAAGGAGGCAGTCGAGGTTCTTAAGACTTTCTGCCTGCAGGGGCTTGACCGCTGTATGAATCTTTATAACAAGCGAGGAAATGGCAAAGTCTGAAGTCAGAGTTGATAAATGGCTATGGGCGGTACGTGTGTTCAAAACCCGTACAATCTCAGCTGATGCTTGCAAGAAAGGGCGTGTCAGTCTTGGCGGAGTTGCCGTAAAGCCTTCACGGTTGTTGAAAGTCGGCGATATTGTCGAAGTGCGTAAACCGCCTGTCACATATTCGTTCAGAGTGAAGGCGCTGACTGAAAACCGACTGGGAGCGAAGCTCGTGCCGGACTATATGGAGAATGTCACGACAGCCGATCAGCTTCATCTGCTCGATATGGTCAAAATCAGCGGTTTTGTAGACCGGCGAAAGGGTCTTGGCCGTCCGACAAAACGTGAAGGACGCGATTTGGCAGCTTTCACGATGGCATTTGGCGATGATGATTTCGATGGCTGGGACGAAGATGATTTCGATGAAGATGAATAAATAACAGCCTTATAAAATATCAGGAGGGCGCTTCTATTGGAAACGCCCTCCTGTTGTTTATGGGGTCTGATATATTATTTGTCTTCAACGGCAGCAATGCCGGGGAGAACTTTTCCTTCGATGGCTTCGAGAAGGGCACCGCCGCCTGTCGATACGTAGCTGACCTGGTCTGCCAGTCCGAACTTGTTGATGCAGGCTACTGAGTCGCCGCCGCCGATGAGCGAGAATGCGCCATTGGCTGTAGCGTCAACGATGGCGTCGGCAATAGCGCGCGATCCGGCAGTGAAGTTGTCGAACTCAAAGACACCGGCAGGGCCGTTCCAAAGGATAGTCTTGGCGGGTTTGATGACTTCGGCAAAGGCCTTACGGGTTTCGGGACCAGCATCGAGACCTTCCCAACCGTCGGGGATATCCATTACAGAAACCACCTGAGTCTTGGCATCATTGCTGAAGCTGTCGGCCGCCACACAGTCGGTACCGAGAACAAGGTTCACGCCCTTTTCCTTAGCCTTTTTCATAATGTCGAGAGCGAGATCGAGTTTGTCGTCTTCACAGAGTGAGTTGCCGATCTTTCCGCCCATGGCTTTTGCGAAAGTGTAGGTCATACCGCCGCAGAGGATAAGGTTGTCGACTTTGTCCATGAGGTTCTCGATGATTCCGATCTTTGTCGAAACTTTCGAACCGCCCATGATAGCGGTGAAGGGACGTTTGATATTGTCAAGAACATTCTTGACAGCTTTCACCTCTTTCTCCATAAGGTAGCCGAGCATCTTATGGTCAGCATCGAAATAGTCAGCGACAACGGCTGTGGAAGCGTGTTTGCGGTGGGCAGTTCCGAAAGCGTCGTTGACATAGACGTCGGCATAGCTTGCGAGGGTCTTTGCAAATTCTTTCTGGCGCTCTTTCATTTCCTTTTTGGCTGCGTCGTAACCGGCGTCGGTTTTATCTATACCGACCGGTTTGCCTTCTTCCTCGGGGTGGAAGCGGAGATTTTCAAGCAGGAGAACTTCACCGGGTTTCAGCTCGGCTGCTTCTACGCCTGCTTTGGCAGCATCTGCTGCAAATTTCACCTCAGTGTTGAGCGCCTTGGCAACATTTTCCTTGATCTGAGAGAGCGACATCTTGGGATTGACTTTTCCTTTGGGTTTTCCCATGTGGCTCATGAGAATAACGCTGCCGCCGTCATTGAGAATTTTTTTGATGGTGGGGAGGGCACCGCGGATACGGGTGTCGTCGGTCACATGACCGTTCTCATCCAGAGGCACGTTAAAGTCTACGCGAACAATAGCTTTTTTTCCTTTGAAATCAAAATTGTCGATTGTCATAACTATTAGAAGGTTAGTTCATTCATATTTCCGATGCAAAATTAGCGAAAATCTTGCGAAAAGTCGCACAAAAAAGCTTAAACTCTCTGAAAACAAAGACACGGAGTGGGCGTTTTGGCGTTTTTGTTGGTCATGAGAGTAGGGGTGTGCTTATGGGGATGTCGCCATTGTGGATTTTTTTGTAAATTTGCAGTCTATTAAACAGCAAAAGACAAAATGGTTTTGACCGATTCGCTGACAACCTTCGGGCGTTACTGCCTTTTTATGAAGGATGTTTTTGCGCTTCCCGACAAGTGGCGCACTTTTTTTCAACGCACAGTCTTCGAGATTTCGAAGCTCGGTGTGGCTTCCATACCGCTGGTTATGATTATCTCGATATTCATAGGGGCGGTAATAGCCATTCAGATGCAGCTTAATGTTAACTCACCTCTGATTCCGGCTTATTCTGTCGGTCTGGCAACCCGCGATATTGTTCTTCTGGAATTTTCCAATTCGATTCTATGTCTGATTCTCGCCGGTAAGGTCGGTTCTAATATAGCGTCGGAGATCGGAACGATGCGAGTTACCGAGCAGATCGACGCTCTCGACATAATGGGCGTCAATTCGGCGAATTTTCTTGTTCTTCCGAAGATTATCGGTTTTCTGTTTTTTATGCCAGTGCTCGTGGCATTCTGCATAGCGACCTCGCTGCTCGGAGGCTTCGTCGTGGCCGTGTTCACTGATATAATTACCGTGTCGAGATATACCTACGGGCTTCAGGCATTGTTCCAGGAGTGGTATGTGTGGTATGGGTTTATAAAGTCGTTGTTCTTTTCATATATAATAACGTCAGTCGCTTCGTTCTACGGCTATTATGTCAAAGGCGGGGCGCTTGAGGTCGGAAAGGCGAGCACCGATGCCGTCGTATATTCGAGTGTGCTGATTCTGCTGCTCGATGTGGTTCTTACTAAACTTCTGCTGCAATGATCGAGGTTAACAACGTAACAAAGTCGTTCGACGGTAAGGCGATACTCCATAATGTCAGTGCCACATTCGAGACCGGTAAAACCAACCTCATAATAGGTCAGAGCGGCTCTGGAAAGACAGTGCTTCTGAAGTCTATTGTCGGTTTATTGCGTCCTGAAGAGGGAAGTATTCTCTACGATGGCCGTAATATCATGACGATGAACAACGATGAGATCAAGAATCTCCGCAAAGAAATCGGAATGTTGTTTCAGGGCTCGGCGCTGTTCGACAGCGAGACGGTGCTCGGGAATGTCGCATTTCCACTCGTGATGTTCACGAAGATGTCGCGCGGAGAGATCAGAGACCGTGCTCAGTTTTGTCTGGAACGTGTCAACCTCAAGGGTGCCGACAACAAATATCCGAGCGAAATATCCGGGGGTATGCAGAAGCGTGTTGCGATTGCGCGCGCGATAGCTCTGAATCCCAAATATCTTTTCTGTGACGAGCCTAATTCAGGTCTCGATCCACGCACGTCAATTCTTATTGACGAACTTCTCCACGATATAACCCATGAGTATAACATGACGACGATTATCAACACCCATGATATGAATTCGGTTTTGGGCATCGGCGAGAATATTGTGTTTATCAATAAGGGGTATCGCGAATGGGTCGGAGATATGAAGCAGATTTATACGACATCGAACGAAGCCCTTAACGACTTTGTATTTGCGAATGATCTGTTTCAGAAGGTGCGTGCATATGTCGTTTCTCACGAGCGACCTATGGCCGGCGATAAGGTTGACCGGAAGGCCTGAGAGGCAATTTTTCGCTAAGCTCTCCGTTAGAATAATAGCCGGCATATCGAATGGTGTGCTTGTGCATTCCGTATTTCAAAGAGAGTATTCGAATGAAACGCCTAATATACCTTTTGTCCGTTATTGTCGCTATCTTTTGTGGGCTGCCTGTCAAAGCAGCTTCAGGTGTGACAATTCACGGTCGTGTAACAGATACAGAACAAAAGCCTATTGAATTTGTCACTGTCAGAATCGGCGGCACAGCTATCGGCACTAATACCGGGCTTGAGGGCGAATATCGCTTATCGGCGCCGCAGGCCGACACATTGACAGTTTTTTTTTCGTGTATTGGCTACCGTGAGGTTAAGCGCCAGCTAATCGACGCTAATGGCGACGTTACTCTCGATGTCAGGATGACGCCTAATAGTGTTCAGCTCGGACAGGTCGAGGTTACTGAGCTCCGAAAACAGACAGGATCGATGGTGTCGCTCAGTCGCGACGATATGAAATTGTCGCCCGATATCAGTGGAGGTTCTGTAGAAGCAATGGTGACGACGCTCGCAGGCGTCAATTCCTCAAATGAAATGTCAAGCCAATATAGTGTGCGTGGCGGTACTTACGATGAAAACAGCGTTTATATAAACGGTATAGAGGTTCATCGTCCGTTGCTGATAACGAGCGGTCAGCAAGAGGGGCTGTCGGTCATCAATCCGGATCTTGTCGGAGCTATCGGTTTTTCGACAGGAGGCTTCACTGCGGATTATGGAGACAAGATGTCGAGTGTGCTCGACATCACCTATCGGGATCCGGAATCTTTAGAGGGCAGTTTTTCCGCTTCATTTATGGGTGGATCACTCGCCATAGGGCAGAGCTCGAAAAAATTCAGTCAGATCCACGGTCTCCGCTTCAAGCGTAACGCGTCGTTGCTCAGTTCAATGGAAACAAAAGGCGAATACGATCCTACATTCTTTGACTATCAGACGAATATTACATTCAAGCCCAACGACAGGCTGCGCATAAATTTTCTGGGTAATATTGCCATTAACAATTATAAGTTCACTCCTGTGAACCGCCAGACCAATTTCGGTACGACGACCGATGCCAAGCAGTTTACAGTTTATTTTGACGGTCACGAAAAAGACCGGTTCGAAACCTGGTTCGGCGCATTGTCGGCGAGTTATCGGGTGCATCCTTCGACAGAATTGTCGCTTCTCGGATCAGGGTATCTCGGCAACGAACTGGTCGCCTATGACATAAGTGGCGAATATTGGCTCGATCAGGCTGGCAACGGTGAAGTCGGCGGAGAACTCGGTGTTGGCAGATACCATGAGCACGCCCGCAACAGGTTACGTTCAACAGTATTCAGTATAACTGCCAAAGGTGCGACATCAATACGAAAACATACCCTCAGCTATGGCCTGACATTCAACAGTGAGAAGATCATGGAACGTTCGCGCGAATGGGAACGACGTGATTCGGCCGGATATACACTTCCCAGCGACGGACAACTGGTGAAGCTTATCTACAATATGTCGAGCCATCACGATATATCGTCGACGAGACTGTCGTTTTTTGTAGCGGATAATTTCCGTGTGAACAGTTCGTCGGGATATTTCAATATCAATGGTGGTCTGCGCTTCAGCTACTGGAGTTTCAACAAGGAGTTTTTGTTTAGTCCGCGAGTCAATATCGGATTCGTTCCTGAACGAAATCCGGCCTGGACATTCCGATTTGCAACGGGATTGTATTATCAGCAGCCATTCTTCAAAGAATACCGATATGAAGTTGCCGATGAACTTGGAAATTGCTCAATCCGTCTGAACAAAGACATAAAGAGTCAGCGGTCCATTCATTTCATCGCTGGAGCCGACTATACATTCAGAGCTTTGAACCGTCCGTTCAAAGTCTCTGCAGAGGCATATTACAAAGTTTTAGGCAATCTGATTCCTTATGAGATCGATAACCTGAAGATTGTTTATTCAGGATTCAACACCAGCAAAGGCTATACAATGGGCCTCGATATGAAATTCTTTGGCCAATTTGTGCCCGGAACTGATTCATGGCTCAGTTTTTCGCTGATGAAGACCAGTGAGGATCTTAATGGTAAAAAAGTTCCGAGGCCGACAGACCAGCGTTATAGTGTAGCATTGTATTTCACCGACTTTTTCCCGAAAGTTCCCAAACTGAAGTTCTCGCTTCGCGGAATCTTCAGTGACGGTCTCCCGGTCACGGCGCCCCACAGTTCGCGCGACAAGGGATATTTCCGCACTCCGGCATATAAGCGACTTGATATCGGACTGATGTATGGACTGTTGACGCCTCCAAAGGATGGCCAGCCGCGAGACAATTTCTGGCGTCATTTTAAAAGCATCTGGATTGGAGTAGATTGCTTCAATCTGCTGGGGATATCGAACGTCAGTTCGTATTATTGGGTTACAGACGTGAACGATATCCAGTATGCGGTTCCTAACTATCTGACAGGTAGACAACTTAATGTGCGCCTGACAATAGACTTCTAATATCACGGAAATTTAGTAACTTTGTGGCTCGGAAACTCCGTGATGAAGCAAAATTTACTACATATTGCGCTTACGGCTCTGACCGTTGCAGCGACATCATATATTGCTGTAGGTCAGACGTCGGGGTCGACTAAGGCAAAACGGCAGACAGTCGAGCCGGCGACAGCCTGGACTACGCTACCCCCCCTGGGATTGCGCGAACCGGCGCCGATTGATACTCTGTTGTATAACTATTTTCGAGAATCGGTGCCGTCGGCAGTCAGCAATGCATACGCCACAACCGGCAATCTCGGATGTGAAGGCCTGAATATGATTTTTGCCCAGCGTCCGGAGAGAAGCGATTTCTTTTTCCACGATCCGCTGGCACATTGGCTCCCCGATCTCAACAGCCACAAATTTTATAATTCGCGGATTCCCATGACATTGCTGAGCTATAATACCGGTGGTGGAAGAGACAATGAACAAAACCGGCTCAAGGCAATTTTTTCGGGAAATGCAACCCGACAGATCCAGGTTGGCGGACTTGTCGATTATCTGTATTCGAAAGGTTCATATAATTATCAGGCTCTGTCGGATTTTGTTTGGGGGCTTTCAGGAAGCTATACGGGCGATAGGTATCAGCTTCAGGCATCGTTTACACATTGGAATTCCCTTAACAAGGAGAACGGAGGCATTACAGACTCACGATATATTACCGATCCTGCAGAACTGCAGGGAGGCGATCCTAAAATTGATGCCAAATCAATACCTACGCGACTGACGTCGGCTCATACCCGTGTTGCCGGCAGCCAGCTCTATCTCAACAATCGTTATAATGTCGGGCATTGGCGCAGTGAGATGGTTGATGATACGACTGAAGTAAGGACATATATCCCGGTAATATCTTTTGTATGGACTTTCGATTATCGGCGAGAGAAGCATTTGTTTCTGAATGATAACCGGTCAGAGGCCGATGAGTTTTGGGTGAACCGTTATCTGTCGGCTGGTGAGACCCGTGATCTTACGCGATTCTGGAATTTTACGAATGTCGTCGGCGTTGAAATGATCGAGGGTTTCCATAGAAACATTCCTTTCGGTCTATCGGTATTCGCCAAACATGAAGTGCGTCGATATACGCTTCCGGCCGATACGGTCAGCCACATGGCAGCAGACCGACCGGAGGAACTCACCCCGTGGCCCGAAGGATTGTACATACGGCATGCAAAGACAGAGAATCTGCTTTGGGTCGGTGCTCAGCTGACCCGAATAAAAGGTGGCGTGATCAAGTTCGATGCTACTGCTGACGTCGGAGTACTTGGGCCGGCTATCGGTCAATTCAAATTGAAAGGGAATGTGTCCGGCGGATTTCCGCTACTTGGCGACACGGCTACCGTGGCCGGATATGCGCGATTTGATAATGTCGAAGCCCCTTATCTGATGCGAAATTATATCAGCAATCACTTTGTCTGGAAGAACGATTTCGGCAAGCAGCGGACTTTGAATTTCGGCGGACGTCTTTATATCGGACGCAGTGGAACAAGTTTAGATGTCGGTATGACAAACCTGCAGAATTATGTCTACTTCGGCTCAGACGGTCTTCCGCGACAGCATGGAGATAATGTGCAGGTATTCAGCGCATCGCTGAACCAGAATTTTCATGTGGGAATTCTGCATTGGAACAACTCTCTTACTTATCAGACATCGAGCGATGACAATATCCTCGCATTGCCTAAATTTGTAGTGTATTCGAATCTGTATCTGCTGTTTAAGGTTGCGAAAGTTCTTACGGTTCAGCTCGGTGTGGATTGTGACTACTATACCAGATATTACGCCCCGGTTTATCAGCCTGCCACTATGGGCTTCTGTAACCAGCATTCGACTATGATAGGCAATTATCCGTTTATGAACGCATACATAAACATGAAATTGTCGAAAGCACGTTTTTATGTAATGTTCAGCCATGTAAATCAGGGATGGTTTGGAAATGACTATTTTTCGATGCCTGATTATCCATTGAATCCCCGCCGTTTCCAGCTTGGGGTTTCGGTAGACTTTGCTAACTGATCCAATGCATTTTACAGAATCTACACGTCGGCGTCTGAACGAGCGAAAACCCCGTTTCGGTGTTCTTGTGACACTGCTTGTGTCAGTCATGCTCCTGATGTTCATGCTGAAGATATGTTCATCAGAGCGCATCGCCGTAACGTCGGTCAGCAAGCCGGCAGGAGGCGATACGTTGAATGTAGCTATCGAGTATTCGCCTCTCGGAGTCATGCGTCAGGGCGATAGTCTTGCCGGTTTCGGCTATGAAATGATTAACGCAATAGCTAAAGCCAATCATATACCGATAAAATTCACGCCTATTGTAGCTTTGGCAACGACGCTCGAAGAAATGAGAGCGGGGCGATATGATATTGTGATCGCGCAGATTCCTATGACGGCCGACTTTAAACGGTTTTATCGTTTGAGCGAGCCTGTCTGCATAGACCGTCAGGTGCTTGTTCAGAGGCTCGACAGTGTTTCGCCACGAGTGTCCAGTCAGCTTGATCTTGGAGGGAAACGTGTGTCAGTTGTTGCCGGATCGCCTGCTGTCGAACGGCTTCTAAGTCTGTCGCGTGAGATCGGCGAAAGAATTGTGATTGTTGAAGACTCTCTTTATTCTCAGGAACAGCTTTTTCTCCTTGTCGCGTCGGGCGAAATAGATTATGCCGTCGTTAATTATTCTTTGGCCCGGCAACTAAGCAACGGCAATGAGAGGGAACTTGATGTGTCGAAAGATGTATCGTTCAGTCAATTCCAGTCATGGGCAGTGAATCGGAATGATTCAGTTGTAGCCGATAGCATCGATGCTATGATACGTCGTTTTAAGGCATCTGACGACTATGCTGACATTCTCAGCCGTTATAGTCTGACACCTGCAAGATAAATAAATCGGCCGACTTTGGTACATCGGCCGATGATATTATTGAGATGGGCGGAAATATCAGATTGGCATCGACGAGGTTGTGAGCACGTAGGTCTGATCAAATTGTTCGTTGGTCATGCAGAACATTTTAATGCCCGATATCAAGGCAAGGATTGCAGTAACTGTTCCGAGGATTCCGCATGACAGCAATGAAACAAGCAGAAAACCGATTCCGGCTCCCGTTTTACCACAATAGAAATAGTGTATACCGAGTGTGCCCAGAAGTATTGCTAAAAGAGCGGCTACGCCCCGGCTCTTTCCGGTGACGGGTGAAGTAGAGAACGCGTCATTGCAATACCAGCTGTTGAAATTCGGGTTGCCGCCTTGATTGTAACCCTGATTATAATTTTGATTATAACCTTGATTGCAGCCCTGGTTAAAGCCCTGGTTGCAGTTTTGATTCTGGTAATATCCTTGGTTGTTCTGCGAGAAACCTTGACCGGAATTCTGATTTGGATTGTTGTTGAACTGCGGTGGTACGTTATTCATATTTACAGGTTACTAAGTTTTCTTTTTTAGATTACAAAAGTAATTAATTTTTTGTGAATTCAATTAAATTATAGCATTAAAAAGATTCGGTTGCTGCTTAATATTTGACTGAGATGAATTTTAGGATAATGAAGGGATGCTAATTCGACTATTTTCGCTAACTTTGTGGCTGCGTAAGCAAAGACACTGCCTATGAATATAGTTCGGAAGAGCCTGTTCAGGCTCGCGTTGATTGCGATAACATTGTTCTTCTTTCTGCCAGCACGATCGGCTGAGCAGCAGGAGGTTCCTATTATTGTAGATATTTTATCCGACAGCTTGAACATAGTAGATCAGCCTGAAGGAATGGCAGCGCGTCTTCTAATGAAGGTTGCGCCCAAGGAACAGGCGCGACATGAGGCCTCCGGCCCGCATCTTGTGCCGGGCTTTCGTGTGCAGGTTTTCAGCGATAACAGTGCAACCGCCCGAAACAATTCGCGGCAGCGTGAAATGAAAGTGTCATCGCGTTTCCCTCAATACCGCGTCTATAAGCGATATGCAGCGCCGTTTTGGCGCGTCAGGGTAGGTGACTTCCGCGGGCGTGCCGAAGCTGATCAGGCCGCTGCGGCTATCAGACGCGCGTTCCCGTCTTTTGCAAAAGAGATTCGTGTTGTCAATGACAGAGTGCTTGTTCAGGACTGATAATGGATATGGCAAAAGAAACTGATATTTCTGAAGCAGAGCGCATAGAGGCGGTTGCTTCTCACATGCGCGAGATAATTCGACTTCTCGGAGAAGATCCTGATCGTGAGGGCTTGATTAAAACGCCCATGAGATCGGCAAAGGCTCTCTGGAAGGCGACGGAAGGTTATCGCATGAACAGCGATGTGATTGTCAATGGCGCTCTTTTCGAGAATCCGGGAAGAGACATTGTCACAGTCAATGATATCGAGTTTTATTCGATGTGTGAACACCATATCTTGCCGTTTTTCGGTAAAGTGTCTGTCGCTTATCTTCCCGCCGACAAGATTATCGGACTGAGCAAGCTTGCCCGCCTTGTCGATTTGTTCGCCCGCCGTTTGCAGCTTCAGGAAAGGTTCACTTCTGAACTTTGTGAAGAGATAGGCCGGGTTACAGGCGCGAGGGGCGTCATGGTTCTTAGCCGGGCAGAGCATCTTTGCATGAAGATGCGTGGAGTAGAAAAGCAGGGGGCATCTACAGTTATAGTCGAGACGTCGGGATTGTTTTCGACAGACGACAACATGCGCGCTCGCGCGATGTCGCTATTGACTCTGTAAATCTTACAGGAGGTCTGATGAACTGATCTCGTCGAGGCTTACGATTTTCTTGACAATCGCGTAGATTGTCAGTCCGGCAGCCGAATGGATATCGAGTTTTGCAGCTATATTGCGCCGGTGAGTTGTCACAGTGTTTACCGAGACATTTATATCAGATGCGATTTGTTTGTTCGACAGACCTTTGACAATGCCCCTAACGACCTCAACTTCGCGCGGTGTCAGGTCATGTCCTTCGGCACTGCTATCACTATCTTTCTTAGCATTGGCCAGAAGAGATTTCCATTTTGAAGCTCCGTCGTAGATGCCGATTGTCGCATCGAACAATGACTCTGTGATTTCAGGAAGCTGTGTTATGGCAAGACCGACTACCGGGCAATAATGCTTAATAATATCAACCGTTGATTTATCGGCTAAGAGAGGATCTATTATTGCCAGATCGGGAGTGTTATGGGATAATTTCCGTTCAAGAAATTCTATTGAAGATACTATATCGCATTTTGCGCCGACACTTGAGATCATGTTGCGTATCCCGGCGTTAAGAAGCGGAGAGGTTGTCAGCACAAGAATGCTAAGTGTCTTCATTTATCCTTGAGCAATTGCTTTTCGAGAAATTCTATTCGCGGAACCATGATGTTGTTCTCGATGTCGGCATGGCTGTCGAGATCGGCTTCAACGTTGTAGATGTCTACAAGGACGTCATACATCAGATCTGGCTTTGCAGTTGAATAGTAACGAAGGATAATATTCTTCAACTCACGCAGTGTATCGCCCACGTCGTCGTGTTGCTTTCGGAATATTGAAATGTCATATTCGGTATGTTTCCCTGAGGCAACCGCTTCGATATACGGAAAAACGATGTTTTCCTCGTAGTCGAAATGATGATGGATATGCCGGATGAAATCGTCGAAGAATCTTACGATTATCGGGTTTATATCGTTGTGGGATTCTTCAAGCGCGCGCAATAGCTTTGTGCGTATCTCCGGGAATTTGTAGTCAACGAAATAGCCGTGGCTTTTGCGCAGAAAATCTACTATAGCCATCGGACGTAGCTTTTCGATCTGAATGAGGTCGGGGAGTTGTCTGGTGATGATGTGGTTGATCACCAAAAGAAAAACATCAACATCGATATTTGCCTCGTCACAGGCCCGACCGATTGTCTTGTCGCCGAATCCTAATGGAAGCGAAAAGCGGCTTAAAAGCGGCAAAATATTGTAGTCGGCCTCAACGAGGTCGACTACTGAGTCTGATTGTGTAAAACGGCGTGACACTTTCATCAATCGGCAGATGATTCTTCCGATTTAGTTTCTTCGGCTTCGTCGCTGTCGGTAAAATCGGTAATTCCGGCGTCGATAAGCTGATTATACCATGAAAATATTTTTTTGATGTCGGCGGTATATACGCGATCGTTGTCGAATTCAGGCAAAATCCCGGCAAAATATTCTCTTATCTCAGCATCGCCGCCAAGAGCCTTTATGTCAACTTTGTTTCCTTCGTTCTTTGCCTTGATGAGCTCGAATACCTCCGATAAAGGTTTATCGTCGGTTACGGTATAGATTGAGATGTCGCCAAGAGAGCTCACTTTGTCGCGGGCGTATGCCGGCTGGCATTTGCCGGTCGCAAGTTGCGACACGATGAGCATATTTTTGCCTTGTTTGACAATCTTGAAAAGGCCCGGACGACCTGCAATGGCGAGTATGTTGCGAATCATTCTTAATGGTTTTAGTTATAAGTTGACATCACTTTTTGAAAGTGACGCACAAAAATAGCGAATTTTTATCGTATGGCAAAATATAGGCTGTCTATCGTCTGACGGGATCGGCGTCACGAAAAACAGGGAAGCGCTTGCGATAGGCCTCCATCTTTTCTTTATCGAGAATACCGACGATAAATCCATTTTCGGAGTGCCCGGCGGGATCTCCCCAGAAGTCGTAGATCTGAGTCATTGACGACGGATATTTTCCGTATAGATCTTCGCCACCCCTGTTGGCACCTACATAGCATGCTTGATTTTCGATTGCACGGGCTATCAGAAGTTGAGTGAATGCATATTGACGCGCTTCAGCCCAGTTTGAAGGCAAAATTGCAAGATCATATTCCAGCTGATCGTTTCGGCACCAGATGGGGAATCTGAGGTCATAGCAAACAAACAGCATTACGTTCCAGCCTCGAAATCGAATCGGAGAGAAGCGCTGACGGCCCGGCGTATATATGTCGGCTTCTCCGCTGGGAGTAAACAGGTGTTTTTTGTCGTAGAATGTTGTTTCGCCCGAGGGCTCAACAAAGAAAGCACGATTATAGTATTCAGTGCCGTCAGTTGCCAGAAAGCTACCTGCTATCGCTGCGTTCAGGGTTGACGCCCAGCGTCTGACGGCCGAGATTGTGCGTCCATCATTGCGTTCTCCGAGTGATCTGACAAGTTCTTTGTCTTTGACATATCCTGTTGTGAACATTTCAGGAAGCACTATTATGTCAGTGTTTTCGGGAATATGTTCGAGGGATTGCGCGATATCGATCAGATTGGATTCTGGTTCAGCGAAGACAATAGGGTGGGGTAAAGCTGCTATTTTAAGGAGGTTGCTCATTGTCAATTGGAGATAGATGCATCGAATTGTTCAGGATGCCGACCGGTAAAACCCTTATAGAAAGTTTTAACGGCTGCCATATCTGTTTCGATATTTCCGGTAGGCTCAAAAATCGTGTTAATAGACACAAGTTTAATGCGATAGTCTATGGCTCCAAGAACAATTGGAACTTTTGCCTCGTAGGCTATCCGTAAAAATCCTGTGTGCCAATTGTTTGTGCGACTGCGCGTGCCTTCGGGGGTGATCGCCAGAGCTAAATTGGCGGAGCTTTTAAAACGCTTTACCATTTGCTCGACGAGAGAAGGGCCCTTTCCGCTGCGATGAACAGGAACTCCACCTATAGCTTTGAATATCAAGCCTAAAGGGAAAAAGAACCATGAACTTTTCATCATGAAACCGGCTTTTCGGCCGATAGCACAATAAGCAAGTTTACCGAGAATAAAATCCCAGTTGCTCGTATGAGGCGCAACACATATAATGACTTTGTTAAAATCAGGAACCGTGATGTCGATGCGCCAACCGGCGGTTTTAAGAAGCCAAGCGCAGAAACGCATTATTTTTTCTTAAGCGGTGGAAGAGCCGCATTCATGTCTTTAACGATTTCCTCGACTTCTTTGTTGAAGTTCTCGCGGAGCGATGCGTATGCCTTTGCGAAATACTGACGACGTTCTTTTTTATATTCGTTGATTGAGTCGAAATCGCGTGGAGCTTTGTCGAATGCAATATTAATATTCTTCAGCGTCTTGGTCTGAAGAGATGCGATTTTATCAAGGACAGCATTTATGGCAGTCTCATCGACTCCTGAGCGAAGAGCTGAAGCGACAATGCAGTTTGCGCCCATATCTATGCACGCGTAATTAATTTGCTTTTTGAGAATTCTTTTGTTTGCCATTAGTTCGTATTATTTTTAATGTGTCAGCAAATATACAGAATCCTGATGATTAAACCAAATATGCGTCCCGGCTTCAGAGCTACATATTTCCCATAATTATGATTATGTTAAATAGAGTGAGCGCTTACATAGTGTTTGTCCCCATTTCTTAATCAGACAAGGATGGCAACGATTTATAGTTCTCTAAATTACATCATGGTTTAAGCTTGCACTGCAATATCGCTACTGTTAAGACAAATCTCTATGGTATTTAATTGCAATATCTCCTATAAAGTATCCGCCCCTTGATATGGCTCCCAAACTCCCGCAAGATTTTGAGCCGCTCGTCATATTCAGTTTTCACAAAATTTAGATTTGGTGAGCAAGAATTTTTCCTGTGGTTTAATGTAAATTTGCATACGAAAGTCATAATGGCTTTCCTCTGAAATATTTAACTTTATAATTTATGTTCGTTGTTGCTTTACTTTGTGTGATATTCTGGTTCGGTCAGGCATTGAAAGATGGGGCTGACATCTGATTCTATCCCCTACTCTACGTCCGGAGTCTTATAAGATGCTCCGAAATATACAATGCCGAGCAGTAATATGTAATAAATCAGAACTGAAGTCGGTCTGAAATATATTTCGGGGAGTTGGGGCAAATTGTTCAGAATTGCGACGGATTCTGTTAGAATTTGAAATATTTTGTCAATAATTGTTCCGAGCCATGGCAACGGTAAAATTATGAGTATTATGGAGAGAAACATTAGCGGCGGTATAATTATTGATGCTAATATATTGGAGATCAAAAAGTAGACGGGGAAAACGTGGAAATAGTAAGCCGCAAGAATTCCCGTCGCGATAATGGCTGCAGTAGGAATAATAATGCCTGAAGCTATGATGTATAATAGTCGTGAACGACGGCGAAAAGTTTCTGACAGAATGGGTGCAACAATTATTATTGCCAATGTAGCAAGGACTGTAAGCTGAAATCCCGGCATGATTATTGAAGACGGAGCAACGAATAGTATTATCATCACTGCTATTGCCAGTGAGTTCAATGGTGAATGGCGACGCCCGAGAAATAAACCTATTCCGGATATGGTCGCGATAACGACAGCGCGCATAACGGAAGGCACCATACCGGCCATTATGGCGAACACCCACAGCACAGCTATAGACATTACGATTTTAGTGCGCCGCAGACCGCAGATATTAAGCGGATACAGAATCAATGAAATTATGGCAAGAATTATTCCCACATGCAAACCGCTTATCGACAATAAATGCGCAATACCTGCTATCGCATAATCATCTCGCAGATCCTGATCGATGATTTCAGTGTTTGCAGCAATAATTGTGGTAAGAAATGATGCGGTATTAGGTTCGATCGGCAGACTTACAATTCGTTCCGAGAGGCGATGACTGAGCCGGCGTATTGAGTTGAGCAACCCCGGTTCGTCGCCGATAATTTTTACATCTGTTTCATATATCGCCATTTGTGCTGTTACACCGGATCGTTTCATGAATCCGGAGGGACTATTTTCAAATATGTCGACCGAACTCATAGACTGCGCTTTCCCTGAAAAATGGATGCGTTGGGCAGCGCGCGGAATACAGTCAAAATGGCTGTAGTTTATGTGAAATAACATCGGTTCTATCGGATGTCCGTTGACGGAGTCTACCTGAACGCGTATTGTCTGCCCCCACCCTTTGTTGTGTCGGAGTTCAACTATTCCACTGTATGAAGCCTGACGGTCATTCAAGCTTGTGGGTAAATTTACAGGGGATGATACTATTCCAAGACAAAAGCCCAGAATGTATGTGGCGACAGCAAGAATCGAGCTGAATTTTGTTGCCGCAATAATTATGGTGGCCAAAAGCACTATGGTTGCAAGCCATGCTAACGAGACTCCTTCGACTGATGTCGTAATCCCGGCAGCGAGTGCGAGAGCCGGTGCCAGCGCGGGACTTTTTCGGATAGATTCAGGAATCATGGCTTTGCCATATTCGCCATGAAGCTTCGGCTTGTCTGTGAAGCATATCAAGCCCGTTTTTAGTTACAGTTCCACGCTCAGCCGCTTTCTTCAGGAAAAGGGTTTCTGCCGGATTGTATACGAGATCAAAACAAATATTCATCGGTGTCAGATCGTGGTATGGAATATCCGGACATGTATTGACGTCGGGATATGTGCCTAATGGCGTTGTATTGACAATTAAGGGACGTTGGCGTATTATATCCGGTGTCAGATCTTCGTAGGTAAAACTGCTTTTGTTCTTCGAGCGAGATACTGTTAAAGGATCAATTCCAGCTTTGCGAAGAGCGTAGGTTACTGCTTTCGACGCCCCACCCGATCCCAGAATAATTGCCGAGCTGACATCTTTCCGAAGAACAGGTCTGACCGCTTCCCAAAATCCTTCTGCGTCGGTATTATAGCCGCATAGAACCGGGCCATCGAGGCCGTTAACAACTTTCACAGTATTGACAGCTCCTATCTCCCGGGCCTCATCGCTTATTTTATCGAGATAACCTATTATTTGCTCTTTATATGGTATGGTAACATTAAAACCTTTCAGATCGGGTTGTTCTGCGATCATCTCCCATAAGTCGCCGATGTCGGGCAACTCAAAATTCAGATATTCAGCGTTGATTCCTTCTTTACTGAACTTTTCAGTAAAATACAGTCGCGATAATGAATGCGTCAGAGGAAACCCTATTAGCCCGTAGGTTTTCATTGATAATATTAGAGCAGAGATTTTATTTGAGGCAGTAATGCGGTCGTATTGTCATTCAGGATTGTGAAAGTCCTCGGATGTGGTTTGTCGGGCTTGAACGAGTCCTGCGCATTTATTCGGGCTTCTACATCCTCGGCCTTAAGATTATTACGCAGCATGACCCGTGTAAGACGAATATTTTTAGGAGCTTTGACATTCCATACCTCGTCGACTAATTTGTCGAGACCGCTTTGATAGAGAATTGCCGTTTCAATAAATAGCGGTGCTTGGATGCTTTTGTGACATTCTATCCATTGTCGTATGTCGTTGAGAACTGCTGAGTGAACAATGGAGTTCAGGCATCTAAGGCTTGAGGAATCGTTGAAAACTATATCTGCAAGTGCCTTGCGGTTCAGGGTGCCGTCGTTGTTAAGAGCTGTCGGGGATATTTCAGCAGCTATTCGGGATAGAATTTCGGGAGAGCAGTCTGTCAGACGTTTGGCCTGGCTATCACAGTCGTATACAACGAATCCCATTGTTTCGAGGACGTGACTGACCGTAGACTTGCCGCTTCCAATTCCGCCTGTTAATGCGATAAGTCTCATCGAGCAACTTTCTCTAAAATGTATTCTACAGAATCGCGATCCATAGTTATACTTCTCAGCTCTGTCGAGCCAAGCGATAACATCAGAGGCATTCTTGCCTGACCCTGTCGTATCGCATTATAGTCGGCATACACATTAATGCGCGATTCGTGCTGATACTCGCTGATCGGAACGAGATATGACACTTCAACTTTCGACGGGAATAAAATCAGGTTGTATCCTACGGGAACATTAACAGGTTCGACGATAACTGTCCGCTTCTTGGAAATCAGAGGTTCTACAGGGACAGTTATTGTTATCATGTCGGGTATGGTTCGCATACCTGCGATAGGTTGTATGTGAACCTTGTATCGGGTGGTATCGCGCAGACCGGAGCGTACTATCGGTTCTGTAGACACGTGTGTAAGGGTCTTTGGAATGGACTTGTTTGAATAGATTGTGACACTGTCGGTGCTGGCAGTTATTGGCCCGGAGATAATATATTGAAGCTCAGGGGTAATGTCGGCGTTTATCGCTACTTTTATCCGCTTTCCCGGACGCGAGGTATAGGCTATATGAAGAGAATCCGGCCGGCATGACACTATCTGGACGCCGGCTCCGAAGTAGTCGCGTAACCTGGCATCGAGCTGTTGGCGTGTATAGTTGAAATTGCTGTTGACGCAATGGCGGGAGTCGAAGCGGAGTTTCAATGAGGGGGTTGACCTTGCCCAAAGATAGCGCACAAGCTGTGTGCCCTTCCCTTTCACGGATACGCTCAATGAAACCGGGACATTCGAGATAACTGTGATGCTGTCGGGAATATCGGTTATTTCGAGGGGAACATCGAATTCGCGCTGTATCTCGCTATCAAGCGACATCAGCATCCAGAAAAAGAAAGCGACGGCCACAAAAAGCATATACAGGAGCACGTTCTTCCCGGTGGAAGTACGTGCCCCTTTGGTCAGCTTCGAGAGCCATTGGCCTGCTGTCGCTTTTAGCTGCACGGCTCGGGCATTTGTGCCGGTAGCCGGCTGTTACTTCTGAATGTTTTCACCGCCTTTGTCAGAAGCTATGTCCTGAGCAGGCGTCGACAACGGGTAAACCGATGACTGTTCTACGGTTATGTTAACCCCGTTTGCTATCTCAATTTTGTAGCTTTTGGATTTTTCGTTGAAAGAGATAATGGTTCCGTGAATGCCTCCCGCAGTCAGCACTTTGGAGCCTTTCCCAAGTGATTCGCGGAATTTGCGGATTTCTTTCTGACGTTTCTGCTGTGGACGTATCATCATTAGATAGAACACGGCCACGAGGGCAACGATCATAAGGATGTTGACGAGACCTGAACCGCCCGACTGGGCCTGTCCGCTCTGAAGGAGAAGGAAGTTTGCAATCATATTATAGAGTATTTATTTATTCTTTATTGATTATATGCTCTTCTTTGAGCTTGTTTACAACGGAATAAAGGATGCCGTTGATAAACTGGCCGCTGCGCGGCGTAGAATAGCTGTTGGCTATTTCGATATATTCGTTGAGCGTTACAGGAATAGGAATCTGAGGGAAATCGACTATTTCTGTTATAGCGGCGAGCATGATGACAATGTCCATCAATGCCAGCCTTTCCGGATCCCATGAATTGTGGTCGAGAATAAAGCTGTCGATCATTGCACGATATTCGTCGCGGTGTTCTACTGCTGACCTGAACAATTCGGCACCGAATTTTGCATCTTCATCGTCTTTGAACTGCGGGAGTATATGGTCGTCGAAATGTTCGTCTGAGGCGATTCTCTTTATTGTCTTTAATACAAACGTGCCGATGATTTCAATGTCGTCGTTCCAATAAACGCTTTTGGATTCGAGCATTTCGGCAAGATCATCACCTGGAAGAATAACGGTTTTGAAAAGCTTTCTCCAGAGTTCCGCATCGTCGGCAAACGACGGCTCCCGACCATCTGCCATATATTCGGCGTATGCCTGTGATGCGGTGATTCGGTCGAGCAATGAGCGGACGAAAACCGGATCGTCATCCCATTTGAAAGGATTGTCTGCAAAAAAGTTGTCAAGGCGCTCAGACGTGCCGATTGCCTTTACAAACTTGTTTTCTACAAATCTCAGGTTGGGATTGAGATCTGCATCGGTCGGCAGGTATTTGTTTCGAGCGTTTTCGAGGCGACGTTCCTGCTCGGCTACAAGACTGAGCGGGAGGCATAGCAGAGAGTTATACAGCAGATATGCCTGGTCAAGTGATTTCTGAAGATCCGCTTCAGCTCGGGCGACAACAGAACGGGTATCTGCTATTCCGCGCAGAGTGGCGATCGCAGCGTCGACGCCGTTTTTAAGCCCTATGAGAGTAAAGTCGGCATCACTTCTGAGTGTTTCGATAAAATCGGCGTCATCAGCAATGACTTTCAGCATGAGGCTCCATAACCTGACGTCGTCGGCAAGACCCCGGTTGGCTGTGTGAGTGTATGAACGGTAGGCCCCGGAGCTTGTTACAATGCTGCTCAGCTTGGGGAGCAGAGGTTCTATGGCTTTCATGCTGTCGGCGAGGCGGCGAACCATTGTCCGAATGGCATCGTTAGAACCAAGCATACGCGGCAGAGTGCTCTCCCGGAGGCTTTTCACCGCCGCAGTGTTGTATATGGAATTCGTGCCGGTGGCGATTCCTGAAATCGAAGGGATGAGCCACAGCATACGACTATAGACACCGTAGGCGAATTTTTTGTCGCGGGAAGCTTCAGCATCAGGTTCCGGCATCAGATGGAACTCGCTCTGCGAAAGCATAAAAGAGTAGAGCATTTGCACTACTTTCACTCGAATAAGCACTCGGTTTATCATTGCAGTTCGTTTTTAGCGTTGCAAAGGTAGCTATTTTCGGCGACTTTTCGTGCTTCGTTGTCGACAATGATGCGTTTGTCATTACACAGAAGAGTCCTCGCAGGGTATTTTTCAACAAGGGCGGAATTGTGGGTCGCCATGATGACGGCAGTTCCTCGTTGGGCTATTTCATGGAGCTGTTCGACGATAACAGCGCTGCTGTCGGGGTCGAGATTGCCTGTCGGCTCATCGGCAAGAATCAGACGCGGCTTGTTAAGCAGAGCGCGTGCGATTACAACCCTCTGCTGTTCGCCTCCGCTCAGCTCATGAGGCATTTTATAGCTTTTTTTAAGCATGGATGCGTTGCGCAGTACTTCGTCGGCGCGGCGGTCGGCTTCTCTGCGATCCTGCCAGCCTGTTGCGTGTAGCACAAACAACAGATTGTCTTTCACTGAGCGGTCTGTCAAAAGCTGGAAGTCCTGAAATACAATCCCGATACGACGTCTGAGCATTGGTATATCGCGGCGCCGAAGTGCTGTCAGCGAATAGTTGAAAATCTGAGCTTTTTTTGCTGAAAACACCGGAACTTCGGCATATAGCGATTTCAGCAACGAGCTTTTCCCGCTGCCTACACGCCCCATCATATAAAGCATTTCGCCGGGTTCTACAACAAGATCGATATGTTTCAGAACCACAAGTTCGCGGCGGTGGATTTCTACGTCTTTGAAGTCGATGATTGGTTCAGACATGAGATAGATTCTTAATTGGCGAGTTCAGAGAGGAATTTGATTCTTACGAGGCGAATCTCTTCTTCAGTATAGTCGTCGCCGAGCTCTTCGATTGCGGCATTCAGGTCGTCGCTTTCGCTTTCTTTGAAATATTCGAATATATCTTCAAGGTGATCGTCATCCATAGCGTCGTTGACGAAGTAATTGATATTTATCTTTGTGCCGGAATAGACAATGGCTTCTATTTCATCGAGAAGCTCGTCGAATTCGAGTCCTTTCGAACTGGCAAGAACGTCAAGCGGAATTTTGCGGTCAATTCCCTGAATGATGGCTATTTTTTGTTTGGACTTATTGGGCACAGTGCGCACACGCAAGTCTTCGGGCCGTTCGATCTCGTTCTGTTCGACATGGCGTCTGATAATATCTACGAAAGCCTGGCCATAGCGCCTGGCTTTGCCGGCACCTACGCCCGGAATATTCTGTAGCTCATCGATTGTGATAGGATAAGTCGTTGCCATTGCTTCGAGCGAAGGATCCTGAAAAATCACATAGGGAGGAAGCTCAAGTTGTCGTGCTGTTTTCTTTCGAAGATCCTTAAGAATGGAGAACAACTCGGCATCGGCTGCGCCGGCCCCGACTGATTTCACCGGCTCGATATCGTCGTCGGAACTGAATTCAGTGTCCTCAACGACCTTGAACGACCGGGGGTGTTTCAGGAATTCGCGGCCGGCATCAGTGATCTTCAGTAAACCATAATTTTCTATATCGCGGTCGATAAGACCGGCAAGAATAGCATGGCGGATTACGGCGTTTATTAATTTATCGTCGGTTTTCTGCTCACAACCGAATACCTCGAGCTCTTCGTGATGGTAGGACTTCACATCGCTTGTCGCTACCCCTTTGAGTATGTCGCGAACATATTCGGCCTTGAATTTTTCTTTCAGAGCGATAATAGTTTCAAGGGTGGCGAGCAGACAATCTTTTGCTTCCACTTTCTTTTTGGGGCTTAGGCAGTTGTCGCAGTTCCCGCAGTTCTCAACGTCATATTCTTCGCCGAAATAATGAAGTAACGAACGGCGGCGGCAAACACTCGATTCAGCGTAATTGGCTGTCTCTATCAATAACTGTTTGCCGATCTCCTGCTCGGAAACCGGTTTCCCCTGCATAAATTTCTCCATTTTCCGAAGATCCTTGGCCGAGTAGAATGTGATACATCTGCCCTCTCCCCCGTCGCGCCCGGCGCGCCCGGTTTCCTGGTAATATCCTTCGAGAGATTTGGGCATGTCGTAATGGATGACAAACCTTACGTCAGGTTTGTCTATTCCCATACCAAACGCTATGGTAGCTACGATGATGTCGACCTTTTCGAGAAGGAAAGCATCCTGATTGGCTGTGCGGGTGAGACTGTCCATACCGGCGTGGTAAGGGAGTGCCTTTACGTCATTGACACGAAGCATCTCGGCCAGTTCCTCAACTTTCTTGCGGCTGAGGCAATAGATAATGCCGCTTTTGCCTGCATTGTCCTTGACGAATCGTATTATATCACGGTCTACATTGGAAGTCTTGGGCCGGATTTCGTAATATAGATTCGGACGGTTGAAAGATGACTTAAACACCTGAGCATTGTTCATTCCGAGATTCTTTTGAATGTCGTGCTGAACCTTTGGAGTAGCAGTTGCGGTAAGGGCTATTACAGGCCTGTCGCAGATGTCATTGATAATAGGTCTTATCCTCCTGTATTCCGGACGGAAGTCGTGGCCCCATTCCGATATGCAGTGGGCCTCATCGACAGCATAGAATGAGATCGGAACCGATTTGAGGAACTCGATATTCTCATCTTTTGTAAGCGATTCTGGAGCCACGTATAAAAGGCGCGTAAGACCTGCTGATATGTCGGCTTTTACCTGATCTATTGCCGCCTTATTAAGCGATGAGTTCAGGAAATGCGCGATGTGGTCGGTCTCGGAGAGACTTCTCAATGCATCGACCTGATTCTTCATCAGCGCTATAAGGGGAGATATTACTATGGCCGTACCAGGCATCATCAATGCCGGAAGCTGGTAGCATAGCGATTTCCCTCCGCCGGTAGGCATAAGCACGAATGTGTCGTGGCCGTCGAGAAGGCTCGCAATAATAGCTTCCTGATTTCCTTTAAAAGTGTCGAATCCGAAGTATTTCTTCAGAGATGCGACAAGATTAGCGTGAGATTGAGACGTCGTTGTCATCTTTAAGGTTATCGGTGAAGAGAGAATGAGGAAAGACGATTGCTTTGTGTAGTTCTGAATGGTATCAAAGAGTATTATGCTCGAAATTGGCTTCTATAAGCTTTTTAAGAGCATAATCCGGGGTGACGACGAGTTTTTTTGTGTCGGTCGAAGGGGTCTCATACATGGCGTCGATCATGATGGTCTCTACAATAGAACGAAGACCACGCGCACCGAGCTTGTACTGAATTGCTTTGTCTACAATAAGTTCGAGCGTTTCAGGCTCGAAAACGAGATCGACACCGTCGAGAGCAAAAATCTTCTGATACTGGCGGACTATGGCGTTCCGTGGCTCTGTCAGAATCCTCAGCAGGGCTTTTTTGTCGAGCGGATCGAGATGCACAACCAGAGGCAGGCGGCCGATAATTTCCGGTATGAGGCCGAACGACCTCAGATCCTGCGGCGCAACATATTGCATGTAGTTCGCAGTGTCAATTCGTTCGCGGTTGTTTACTCCGGTATATCCGACGATATGTGTATTGAGCCGTTGTGCTATTTTGCGCTCAATTCCGTCGAATGCGCCGCCACATATAAATAATATATTCTTGGTGTCGACCGGAATCATCTTTTGCTCGGGATGCTTGCGGCCTCCTTGTGGCGGAACATTGACTATAGAACCTTCAAGGAGTTTCAGAAGACCTTGCTGAACGCCTTCTCCCGATACGTCGCGTGTAATCGACGGGTTATCGCCTTTGCGGGCTATTTTGTCGATCTCATCAATGAACACGATTCCTCGTTGGGCTTTAACGACATCATAGTCGGCTGCCTGCAGAAGTCTTACGAGCAGACTCTCGATGTCTTCGCCGACATAACCGGCTTCTGTCAATACTGTGGCGTCGACTATCGCGAACGGAACATCAAGAATTCTTGCGATGCTCTTTGCGAGAAGAGTCTTGCCGGTGCCCGTCGGCCCGACCATAATAATATTACTCTTCTCGATGTCGACATCGTCATCGGCATGCTGGGCAAGACGCTTATAATGGTTATAAACGGCTACTGCAAGGTATTTTTTTGCAGTGTCCTGTCCTATTACATATTGGTCGAGGACATCGACTATTTCTTTGGGCTTCGGAACATTGTCGATAGTCACATTGTCGACTTCAGCTCCGGGTCGTTCGCCGCCCCGGTTAAATTCGGCGAGCATCTGAGAGAGCTGTTCAACACACTCCGTGCAGATATATGTCGACGAGACCGCACTCGGTATGAGTCCCTGACTCATATCGGCAGGCCTGCCGCAGAAGTCACATTTTAGTTCTTTTTTTTTTGCCATGAGGTAATCCGGGAGTTATTTGTCGTGTTTCGGTGATAATATACCATCGATCATTCCGTAATCAAGTGCTTCCTGAGCTGTCATCCAGAAGTCGCGGTCGCCGTCACGTTCTACTTTCTCAACAGGCTGTCCGGAATGCTGCGAGATAATACTGTAGAGTTCTTTCTTGTATTTGAGAATCTCACGCGCTGTGATTTCTATGTCGCTTGCCTGTCCCTGAACTCCGCCAAGTGGCTGGTGAATCATTACACGGCTGTGAGGCAACGCAAAGCGTTTGCCTTTCTGTCCGGCGACTAAAAGTACCGCGGCCATCGAAGCGGCCATCCCTATGCAGATTGTTGAGACGTCGCTTTTGACAAATTGCATAGTGTCGTATAGGCCGAGACCTGCTGTTACCGAACCGCCGGGGGAGTTGAGATAGATTGAAATGTCTTTCCCCGGATCGACTGAATCGAGATAAAGAAGTTGTCCCTGGACAACGGTAGCTGTATAGTCATTCACGTCGGTCGACAGAAAGATAATGCGATCCATCATCAGACGTGAGAATACATCCATCTGCGCAACGTTGAGTTGACGTTCTTCAATAATGGTGGGCGATATGTAGCTTGAATTTACGGCAGAGGTGAATTTGTCAACCGATAGGCCGTTCATACCGAGATGTTTTACGGCATAATTTCTGAAATCTGTGCTTATATTTGTCATTTTGGATTAATTTTCGAATTGATAATTCAAAGATACAAATAGTTTGCCAAATTTCAAAATATGCGTATAAAATATGGTTAAAAATTTATTTCATATCCCAATATAAAGTACGACTGCCCCGAAGCAGTTTGCCGGAGCAGTCGTGAATTGATATTCGAAGTCGGTTTAATAACCGAGAAGCTTGTTGACTCGTTCGTAGTTTGCGTTGTCGTTGAGGCGGTAATATATGTTTTTGAGATATTTCAGAGCGTCATCGAGCTCATTGTTGAGCTCATAGGCTTTTTCGAAGTTCTTGGCAGATTCTTTCAGCAGCGGAACAAGAGTCTCGGCTGCGTATTTATTATAGTCGGCCTGGCTCATGTTGCCTGTAGCCTGATCGAGTGCATCATATTCCTCGGCGAGCACACGGCCGAGATTCAGGTAATTTCCGGGGAAATCAGGGTTGAGTTCGATGCCCTTCTGGTAATATCCCTTGGCGGCGTCGTTATTTTTGCGACTCTCTTCGAGGATACCGGCCGAATAATAATAGGCTCCGTTGTCGGGGTCGGCGGCAATGGCGTCTTTCAGCATTTTTGTCGCAGTATCAAAATCCTTATCCTCTATGTAGCCGTTGACTGTCCATTGAAGGAATCGAGGGTCAGATGTGCCGAAACGGTTGAACCCTTCGCGTGCATATCGTTTCTGGGCTTCTTTGTTTTTGGCGGCGTAAGCAACTGAATAGGCATACTCGAAAAGTTGCGGATTTGTATTGCCGAGGGCTATCGATTTGTCAAATGCGGTCATAGCACTGTCAAGTCTGCCGGCCTGCCATGCGGCAAGTCCCTGATTGTAGCGTATCTCGGCGATAACGGTGTCGGGATAATGTTTGATATTGCTCTTGGCATAGCGGGGGTTTGAGGGGATGTCAAGCAATGCGTCCCAAGCCTCGTAAGCACCTTCATAATCGCGTGCCTGCCAGAATCCAACGGCTGCCTGATCGAAATCATTGACGTGGCCCACAATAACGTTGACCATGTCTTTCGAGAATTTCGGTTTTACCTTTCCTTTTGCATTGGGAAGCGAGTCGTATTCAAAAGCTTTCATGAAGAAATTATAGCCGTCGAGCAGTGAACGTCCCATGGCTTTTGTGTCAATATCTCCACCGAGAGATTTCTGGAGGATGTAGGCGTCGTAGACATCGAATCCGGTCTTGCCGGGAACATAGTAGGTTTCGGCTGAATTAGCCGTTTCAGGGTTCGTGAATGCGGGTTTCAGTGTCTCTACGAGCTTTTTATAGGCATCGTAATCTTTGACACTCTTTGCCTGCTGCTTTACATCTTTCACGAGCTGTGTCTGAGCCGCGGCCGGAGAAGACGCTGCGAGCAACAATGATGCGATGATAGCTAATTTTTTCATCGTTCGGTTGGTTTTATAGGTTGGTTTTAATAATTAACGATATCAGTCGAGGTCGCCAATGGTAGGGATGCCGTCTATTTCGCTGTCATTATCTAATTCTTCGATGTTATCGTCGGTTTGTTCCTCAACATCAGGTTCGTTAATGACTTCCTCGATTATTTCGGTCTGACTCTCGATCATTTCGTTGTCGACCTCTTCGTCGGGATCGCTGGCAACGCAACATACTGAGGCTATCGAATCGTTGCGGCGTCCGAGATTAATCAGGCGCACACCCTGAGCCGCGCGCCCCATGACTCTGATTGCCGATGCATTGATGCGCAGGGTGATTCCGCTCTTATTGATGATCATTATGTCGTTGTCATCGTTTACGCTGAGGATTCCGACGAGTTTGCCGACCTTCTCTGTCACATTGATCGTCTTTACTCCCTTCGCGCCGCGGTTGGTCATGCGATAGGCATCGAGCAACGAACGCTTTCCATAACCGTTTTCGCTGATAACGAGAACGGTGTTCTGGGTTTCCGGCTCCATACAGATCATGCCTACGACTTCATCGTCGCCGCCGTCGATAGTCATGCCGCGGACGCCTGTCGAGACGCGACCCATTTCTCTGACTTTGCTCTCGTCGAAGCGGATAGCCCTGCCGTTTCGGTTTGCCAGAAGTATCTGGCTGTTGCCGTCAGTGAGGGCGACATTGATAAGCTGATCGTCGGGGCGGATTATGATTCCGTTGACGCCATCGCGACGCGGGCGTGAATATGCTTCGAGTTTTGTTTTCTTGATTACGCCATTCTTTGTGGCGAAAACGAGATTGTGGGTCGAAGTAAATTCCTTGTCTTCGAGTCCCTTGACGGGAATTACAGCGCTGATTTTGTCGTTGGCGTTGATATTCAGAAGATTCTGGATGGCGCGTCCTTTTGAATTCTTGGCTCCCTCAGGGAGTTCATAGACTTTAAGCCAATAGCACCGTCCGGAGTTCGTGAAGAACAGCAGTGTGGAGTGCATTGACGCCGTATAGATATATTCTATGAAATCAGTGTCGCGTGTATTGCTTCCGCGCACTCCGATACCTCCGCGGCCTTGCGCACGGAACATATTAAGCGGCGTGCGCTTGATATATCCCAGGTGGCTTATTGTGATGATCATATCATCGTCGGCATAGAAGTCTTCGGCGTTGAAATCACCGGCCATATAGTCTATCTTTGTGCAGCGCTCGTCGCCGTATTTGTCGCGGATCTCTTCGAGTTCACTCTTGATGAGATTCCGGCAGACAATATCGTCGCTGAGAATGAGCTCAAGACCTTTGATCTGTTCCATAACCTCGTTGTAGGTTTCATGGAGTTTTTCCTGTTCGAGTCCGCTGAGTCGTTTGAGCTGCATATCGACAACCGCCTGAGCCTGAACATCGCTGAGGCCGAATCTCTCTTTGAGACGCTCGCGCGGATCTTGATCGCGCGGAGTGTTGCGGATAATGTTGATAACCTCGTCGATGTTGTCGCTGGCAATGATAAGACCTTCTATGATGTGGGCGCGTTCGCGTGCTTTGCCAAGTTCGAAGCGTGTGCGGCGGATAACGACTTCATGGCGATGGTCTACGAAGGCCTGAAGTATTTCCTTTAGGTTGAGAAGCTTCGGACGACCGTTGACAAGTGCGACATTGTTGACCGAGAACGAGGCCTGGAGCTGGGTCATCTTATAGAGCTTGTTGAGCACTACGTTTCCGTTGGAATCGCTGCGCAATGTTATGACAATGCGCATGCCCTTATAGTTACTCTCATCCTTGATGTCGACAATGTCGTCGAGCTTGTGATCGTTGACGAGGTCGGCGATATATGCCACGAGTTCTGCCTTGTTGACGTTATACGGAATCTCGGTTATGATGATTTCCTCGTGGTTGTCGACCTGTTCGATTTCGGCTTTGGCGCGTATGATTATTCGGCCGCGACCGGTTTCGTAGGCGTCGCGGACGCCCTGATAGCCATAAATCGTGCCTCCGGTCGGAAAGTCGGGAGCCGTGACATAATGCATAAGTTCGTCAATCGAAAGCTCGGGATTTTCGAGAAGCGCGATAGATGCATTGATGGCCTCTGTCAGATTATGGGGCGGCATATTTGTTGCCATACCAACCGCGATACCGCTTGAACCATTAACAAGAAGATTCGGTATGCGCGTCGGAAGCACAACAGGTTCCTTACGGGAGTTGTCGTAGTTGGGCTGGAAGTCTACGGTATCTGAATCGATATCGTCAAGCATCTCTTCTCCGATTTTCTGGAGACGGACTTCAGTGTAACGCATTGCTGCGGCACCGTCGCCATCGACCGAGCCGAAGTTTCCGTGACCGTCGACGAGGCAGTAACGCATTGCCCAGGGCTGGGCGAGACGAACTACCGTTCCATAGATAGATGAGTCGCCGTGGGGATGGTATTTGGCCATTACGTCGCCGACGCAGTTGGCTGATTTCTTGTGGGGTTTATCGGAGGTGTTGCCCATTTCGTTCATGCCGAAAAGCACACGGCGGTGAACAGGCTTAAGGCCATCGCGCACATCGGGGAGCGCGCGCGAAACAATCACCGACATTGAGTAGTCAATGTAGGCGGTTTTCATCTCTGTTTCGATGTTGACCTTAATAATACGATCTTCTTCCATTATATGTCCTTTGTTGAATACATTCGAAAATTGGCACACAAAGGTAAGAATTTTTCATGACATAGCGAACGCCTGAGCCCCAAATTTTGGGCTAAAATCCTTTTCGACAGCGCGAGATTGATTTTTACACGTTTCGAGGCTCAGCCGCAGTTTAAATGAGCCGTGTCGCGGAAGCTTTAAATGTTATTAACTATTTCAGACGGTAATAATGGTATGGTTTTTGTTGGGTTTTATGTAACTTTGAATTCAATTATGAAACGACATAGCATTTTGACCATGACGAGCAGTGAAAAGCCCGTCCTTGAACATGCAGATTCTGTTGATACGACCGATCTGCCGTTGCTTCCTTTGCGCGACACAGTTCTCTTTCCAGGAGTTGTGTTTCCCGTTCAACTTGGACGGGAAGCATCGCTAAAAGTGGCTCGGGCCTCGTCTGACAATCATATAATAATAGGTGTGGTAGCCCAGAAAGATCCTTCGACTGAGCATCCGAAGGTTCCTGAAGATTTCCATTCTTACGGAGTCCTGGCAACAGTAATAAATGTATTTGATCTTCCCGACGGTTCGTCGACGGCTTTAGTCCATGCAGGCGACCGGTTCCAGATTCTGGGTCCCGGACGTGGAGCTGTTGTGCCCGGTGTCCCTGCTGCCACAGTTAAGATTACCCCCGAGACCCACGCCCGGCGTTCCGACAGGGAATATCTGGCAATGGTATCGCTTATCAGGAAAATAATCACCTCTCTGGTAGTCGATCCTGAATCGGGAGAACGCTCTGTTGAGCTTGAGAATAATCTAAACAATCTTTCGGGGCCTGAGGAACAGGTCAATTTCGTCATCTGCCATTCACCTATTGATGTAGCTAAAAAGATTGAGCTGCTGTCGCTTACGCGCGCAAAAGAGCGTGCTGAGATGTTGCTGACGATTCTATCGCAGCACGAGCAGCTCCAGCGTGTGATGGAGACTGTTAAAGAACGCACGAGACGGAATCTTGAAGAAGGCCAGCGTAACGCTTTTCTGCAGGCCCAGCTTGAGAGTATCCGCACTGAACTTTACGGGGACAATGACGACGCAACGAATCTTCGGAAACGCGCTGCCGAGACGAAGTTCCCCGAAGATGTGGCACGTCTTTTTGAGAAGGAGGTATCAAAACTCGAGCGTCTGAATCCGTCGAGTCCCGATTATGCCGTCCAGTATTCTTATCTGGAAACCCTGCTTGATCTCCCGTGGAATACTGAAACACCTGTATCTACTGATTTTAATCGGGCCGAAGAGGTGTTGAATGCCGATCACTACGGACTCGAAAAGGTAAAGGAGCGGGTTCTCGAACAGCTTGCGGTTATAATGCATACTCCCCAGAAAAAGTCTCCTATCATTTGTCTTGTGGGCGCTCCGGGTGTAGGTAAGACATCGTTGGGACGCAGCATCGCCTCTGCGCTCGGACGAAAATACCGGCGTGTTTCTTTAGGTGGCCTTCATGACGAAGCTGAGGTGCGCGGGCATCGCCGCACTTATATAGGCGCAATGCCCGGACGCATTATCGACGCAATGCGCCGGTGCGGGTCGTCAAATCCGCTTTTGCTGCTTGATGAGATCGACAAGATAGGTAATGATTTCCGAGGCGACCCTTCGGCAGCTCTGCTTGAGGTTCTCGATCCGGAGCAGAATTCTCATTTCCACGATAACTATGTCGATATTGACTATGATCTGTCGAAGGTAATGTTTATTGCAACGGCCAATACTCTTTCGACAGTGCCCCAGCCTCTCATCGACCGAATGGAGGTGATCGACATGGCGGGTTATCTTCTTGAAGAGAAAATCGAGATCGCTCTCAGGCATCTTGTCCCCAGAGCATTGGAGGCCAATGGATATACGACCGACGAAATCCTCTTTGAACGCGAGGCAATTATCAAAATTATCGAGGGTTACACTGCCGAAAGCGGTGTCCGCCAGCTTGAGAAGCAGATTTCGGCGATTGTTAGAAAAATCGTTTTAAAGAAAATGCGTTCAGGAGAGCAGATTACCACAGTGACATCCGATGATGTTGTTAAGATGCTCGGCGTTGAGCGATATACACGCGACCGTTATGAGACCGGTGTTATTCCCGGCGTAGCAACCGGGCTTGCCTGGACAGCTGTCGGTGGTGAAATTTTATTTATTGAATCCTCTTTTGCCAAAGGTAAAGGCGAGAAACTGACACTGACAGGTAATCTCGGCGATGTTATGAAAGAATCGGCTATGATTGCTCTCCAGTATGTCAGGGCGCATACCGATATATTCGACATAGACGCATCGCGTTTCGACGATGCGACTCTACATATCCATGTTCCTGAAGGTGCCATCCCCAAAGACGGGCCTTCGGCCGGAATAACCATGGCTACGTCAATTATTTCCGCAGCGACGAAGCGCCCGGTTAAAGCGCGTCTGGCTATGACGGGAGAAATCACGCTTCGAGGTAAAGTGCTCCCTGTCGGAGGCATAAAAGAAAAGATACTTGCGGCTAAACGGGCCGGTATAACCGAAATTGTCCTTTCTGAACAGAATCGTAAGGACATCGAAGACATTCGCGCAGATTATCTCGAAGGGCTGACTTTCCATTATGTCGGTCGTGTCGAGGAAGTCGTGAAGATCGCTCTTGAAAACTGACAAATGATTTTTTCAGCCGCTATGGCGTATATGTCGGCGGAGTTGGCTATCTTTGCAAAAATATCGCGATATGAAAATTTTCACAAAAGAGGAACGTGCTGCCCTCGACCGTTATTCTGTCGAGGAAGAGGGTGTTAGCGTTTCCGAACTCATAAATCGCTTCGCTGAAGGTGTGACTGCTGAAGTCATGAAGCGCCTGCGGCCGGCGCAGCCTGTGACAGTATTCGCGGGCCCCGGTAATAATGGCGCCGACGCATTGGCCGTTGCCCGTATGCTGATTGATCAGGGGGTTGATCCGTTGGTCTATCTTTTTAATGTGCGAGGCAACAGCCTGACACGCGACTGCCGCGATCAGCGCGAAATGCTTCTTGCTACCCGTAGAGTAAGGCTTATAGAGATAATCGATTCGATGGAACCGCCGCAGTTGTCGCGCGACCATCTTATTATTGACGGCCTTTTCGGTTCGGGATTGCGTAATCCTCTCAGTGGCGGATTCATGACGCTTGTGCGTGAGATCAACGAGTCAGGTGCCGATGTCGTTTCGATAGACCTTCCGTCAGGACTTTTCCCCGACTGGAATCCGAATTCTATATCTCGCAATATTGTTCATGCCAATCTTACGGTTGCAGCAGAGTATCCAAGATTGTCATATTTTATTGCCGACAATGCATCTCTGGTCGGTCAGGTTAAGTTGATAAGCGTCGGGTTAAGCAAGACTTATGCTGCCGATGTGCCGGCCAAATATCATCTTGTCGAATCGGCCGACATAACGAGAGCCCTTCGTCTACGCAATCCATTTTCAACCAAAGATGACTACGGAACAGCTTTGCTTGTGGCCGGAAGCTATGGAATGATGGGGGCTGCTCAGTTTGCCGCCCGGGGCGCCCTGCGCGCCGGTGTCGGCCGGCTGTTGATCCATTCGGCCCGTTGTGGCTTTAATATTCTTCAGACTGCGGTTCCCGAGGCAATGTTCCTTCCGGACAAAAACGACATAGTCGTCAGTGACATTGTAATTAACCGTGAATATTCCGCCATCGGAGTCGGGTCGGGACTTGGAACTGCCGATGCGACAGTTCTCGCTCTCGATTCGTTTTTGAAAAAATATCGGATGCCGACGGTTCTCGATGCCGATGCTCTGAATTGTATCGCACGTCGTCCATCAATGCTCAATTCGCTTGTCCCGGGTTCAATTCTTACGCCTCATGCCGGTGAGTTCGACAGGCTTTTCGGCCAGCAGCAGTCGGCGGAGGCCCGACTGATTAAGGGTGTGGAGATCGCCCGTAAGTATAAAATTACATTGATACTTAAAGGTCATTACACAGCCGTTATCCGTCAGGACGGCAAGATATTCTTCAATTCTTCCGGTGGCCCTGCAATGGCTACCCCCGGATCAGGTGATGTGCTGACCGGCATTGTGACGGGGCTTTTGGCTCAGCATTACGAACCTCAGATTGCGTCTGTTGCCGGAGTCTATATCCACGGTCTTGCAGGTGACATCGCCGCACGTGATCTTGGGCCTTATAGTGTCAATGCTTCAGATATAGCCGATGCCATAGCCCCGGCTATTAAATCACTACTAATTACCCGACAATGAAATTCAAATCGATATTTCTTATCATTTTCACGGCTGTGACCCTTGTACCTGTGTCAGCTCAGACTACTCAGAAACTGACAGCCAATAAACTTCGTGAATATGGACTTGAATATGTTTTGCCGCAGACGCGATTAAATGTTACTCTCGCCGCGCGCAAAACAGTCAGTGAACCCGGTGAATTTGCTCTCTATGCAAAAAAGTATCTTCATATCGACCCGATTCTGAAACCGTCGACAAGCTGGGAACTCGCTGATGCGGAACTCCAGATCGATGCCGTAGCCGATGATTCCGAACGTTGGCTCGTTCAGTTTAAATCCGGTTCCACTCCGTTTATTATTGTTACTGAACAAGGATTCCCGGTCTCTGTAAATGACGAGAGTTATAACCCCGACCCTGTTGCCCCCCCTACCCTGCGGTCTGTCGCAGCCGAGCCTACCGCGCTCGAACTTCCTGCCGCTCGAGAAGCGATGACTGAAGAGATGCTTCGCAGCAATTCTTCGGCCAAACGCGCGGAACTTGCTGCGGCACGTATTTATGAGATACGGCAGCAGCGCAGTGATATTATTTCCGGTCAGGCCGACGCTATGCCTGCCGATGGTCAGGCAATGAAGCTTGTGCTCGATGCATTATCGCAACAGGAAGCTGCCTTGACCGCTATGTTCGCAGGAACAAAGAAGACGTCTACCGAAGTTATTACCGTCAGTGTAGATCCTCCCATGGGCGATGATGCCACTCGTTTTGTTGTCGCGCGTCTGTCGGCGACTGACGGTCTTGTCGGAGCCGATGACCTGTCAGGTCAGCCGATTTATATTGAATTTACTGATATTGCGACATCTGAGCTACCCGTCAACGAAAAGGGTGAAACTAAAACATTCCCTAAAGGCGGACTTGCTTACAGGATTCCCGGAGAGGCAACTGCAATAGTTTCTTTTGATGGCAGAGAATTAGCCAAAGAACGCTTTAGTGTTGCCCAGTACGGTGTCGTATTTGGTCTTGAACCGGCTTTGTTCACTGATAAGAAAGCACCTGCGTATCTTCGTTTCAATCCTCTTTCGGGGAGTGTCCGTGAATTAGGAACCTTGGCACAATGACGGCTCTGACGGCATCGTTGCGGAAGACGATCGCATCCCTTGATTCTGTCTCGAAGCGGCGCGAATATGGCCTTTTTAAGGCTGAAGGCTTAAAGTGCGTCACCGACACCTCGCGCGGTTTTGCAATCTCAGAACTGTTTGTCTCAGGCAAATGGCGCGAAGATAATCCGGGCGTTCTTGAAAATGCTACCGTAATCAGTGCGCGTGACATCGAGCGAATGAGTTCAATGTCGACACCGCCGGGTGTTATAGGTGTGTTCAGGATTCCGGTTTTCGAATCCCTTGGCCCTGAAAATCTTAAAGGAAGGCTGACACTTGCCCTTGATTCTATCCGTGATCCCGGAAATCTCGGCACTATTATCAGAGTCGCCGACTGGATGGGCGTCAGCGACATTGTTTGTTCAGCCGACACGGTAGATTGTTTTTCGCCTAAAGTTGTTCAGGCGACAATGGGTAGCCTCTCGCGTGTGAAATGTCACTACCTTGACCTTCGCAAGTTGCTCGCTGCTTCTCCGGTCAAAGTCTTTGGAACATTCCTTAATGGAGAGAATATATATCGTTCTCAGCTTGAAAGCAACGGTGTCATCGTTATTGGAAACGAGAGCCACGGTATATCGCCGGAAATAGAGTCGGTTATTTCGCGACGGCTTACAATTCCGACATTTCCTGAAGGCGCAGACGCTGCCGAATCGCTGAATGCGGCGGTTGCTACTTCCATAGTCCTATCTGAATTCCGAAGCAGACAATGGCAAAAAAAGAATTGACAACAGTGTGGTTCTGTACTTCCTGTGGAGCTTCTTCATCGAAATGGATGGGGCGCTGTCCGCAGTGCGGGGAATGGAACACTCTTGTAGAAGAGCGTGTTACGACGAAAAGTGCATCGAAATCTATTACAGGAGTCAGCAAGCTGACATCGTCTGCGCCTGTTCCGATCTGCGATGTAGAGACCGTCGATCATCAGAGAATCAAGCTCCCGAGCAATGAGCTTAATCGCGTTCTTGGCGGCGGTCTTGTTGCCGGTTCTATGGTGCTGATCGGCGGCGAGCCGGGTATTGGAAAATCCACTCTTGTATTGCAGAATGTTCTGTCGATTCGATCGCGGCGAGTTCTGTATGTCAGTGGCGAAGAAAGTGCCCCACAGTTAAAAATGAGGGCTGATCGTATCGGACGTGCCACAGATAGCTGTCTGATAGCCTGTGAAACGTCGCTTGAGGCAATTCTTGAACATATAAATAATGTCCAGCCGGGCCTTGTTGTAATTGATTCGATTCAGACGATAGCTTCTGACGCTCTCGAGTCGGTGGCAGGCAGCGTGAGTCAGGTACGTGAATGCGCTGCTTCGTTGCTCAGGGTAGCAAAATCTACCGGGATTCCCGTAATTCTTATCGGACATATTACCAAAGAGGGATCTCTTGCCGGTCCGAAGGTTCTGGAACACATTGTCGACGCAGTTATTCAGTTCGAGGGCGACCGACAGCATCTCTATCGTTTATTGCGCCCGATAAAGAATCGTTTCGGATCGACGTCAGAACTCGGAATATATGAAATGTGTCAGCGCGGATTGCGCGAGGTCACTAATCCGTCAGAGGTCATGACTTCAGGCTTCGGTGATGACTTATCGGGGATCGCAGTAGGTGTCACTATTGATGGCGTGCGGCCATTCTTGATTGAAGTTCAGGCTCTTGTCAGTTCTGCTGCATACGGAACGCCGCAGCGTTCAGTTACAGGCTTTGACGCCAAGCGGATGAATATGTTGCTGGCCGTTCTCGAAAAACGTGTCGGATTTAAGCTTGGACAGAAGGACGTATTCCTTAATATTGCCGGAGGCTTGCGTGTAAGTGATCCCGCACTCGATCTTGCCGTTATCAGTGCCATCCTGTCGAGCAATGTCGATATGAAAGTACCCCGACTGACAGCTATGACCGGAGAAGTAGGCCTTTCGGGAGAGATACGTCAGGTAACAAGAATTGAACAGCGTATAGCCGAGGCTGAAAAAATGGGCTTTGAGCAAATTCTCGTGCCATCTCATAATCTGAAAGGAATTGATCTATCACGTTTCAGGTTACGTGTAACAGAGGTGTCGAAAGTTGAGGAAGCTTTCAAGGCGTTGTTCTCATAAATTCAGATTCAATATGAAGTTTTCCGATATTCCGTCTCACGACGCTGTCAAACAGCAACTGCGAAACCTTGTGGCAGATGACCGCATCCCCCACGCGCTTCTTATCGAAGGCCCCTCGGGTATCGGAAAGTTTGCCATGGCTCGCGCGTTTGCCCAATATATTCATTGTCAGCATCGGACACCCGATGGAGAGCCTTGCGGAGTTTGTCCATCGTGTCTTCAGCATCAGAGCCTCAACCATATTGACACTTTATTTTCTTTCCCGGTAGTCAAGACTGAACGATTCAAGGGAGAAGCGCCGGTATCGACAGATTTCTATGAGCAATGGAAAGAATATCTGTCTGAGAACCCATTCATGAATTTTGCGAAGTGGGCCGACAGTTTCGAAAAAAAGAATGCCCAGCCTGTGATATACGCATCTGAGAGCGATTCCCTTATCTCACGGCTGAGCACAACGGCGCATGCATCAAGATATAAGATTGTGTTGTTGTGGCTTGCCGAACGCATGAATCCTGATTGCGCCAACAAACTTCTCAAACTAATTGAAGAACCTCACAGCGACACTCTGTTTATTATGACGTCAGATAACCCTGAGATGATTCTTCCGACAATTCTTTCGCGTTGCAGAAGAATGGATATGCATCGTCTCGACGATGACACAATTGCCCGTTGGCTCATCTCAAGTCATGGCGTCAATCAGACTGATGCAACTGCATTGGCGCATATTGCCGACGGAAGCCTTACGGCAGCCCTCTCTCAATTGACAGGATCGTCTGAAGCCAATTCAAACCTTGAACTGTTTATCCGGCTCATGAGGCTTGCATATCAGAGAAAGGTTGCCGAGTTACGCCGATGGGCGTCAGATGTCAATGCTCTTGGCCGAGAGGGGGAGCTTCGGTTCTATGACTATTGTCAGAGGCTTCTCCGTGAGAACTTCATATTTAATTTCGGAGTTCCGCAGATACAGTATATGACACGGACTGAAACTGATTTCAGCCGCAACTTTGCCCGCTTTATCAACGAGAACAATGTCGAGCAGCTTGTCGAGGTTTTCAACAAGGCAGCTGTCGACGTTGCCGGAAACGGTAACGGGAAAATTGTAAATTTCGATCTCGCAATCTGCGTAATTCTGCTTTTAAAGAACTCATGACAGAGTTGAACGAAGAGAATTTTTTTCTGCGGCGTGTAGCAGAGGTACTGATGGCCCATGACGGTTCTAAGCTACACCGATTCTGTATTATTGTTCCTTCGCGACAGGCAGGCGACTGGTTTCTGCGTCATCTGAGAAAGCTCGCGAGACGTCCGGGACTAACACCATTGGTCATTACTCTTCCCGAATTGTTTGAGGATATGTCTGGGTTGTGTCGGGCCGATTCTCTTGAGTCTCTTTTTCTGCTTTATGAAGAGTATCGGAAACTTACCGCAGCTGTGGAGCCGTTTGACCGTTTCCGTTTCTGGGGGGAAATGATTCTCAATGATTTCGATGAGATTGACAGATTTAATGTCGACTCTCGCGATCTGTTCACGAATGTCAAGCGTCTTCGTGAGATTGCCACTGACTATCTTACCGACGGCCAACGTAAGGCGATATCTTTTTATTGGCCTTCGGCTGCCCGCGATCTTCAGCCTGTATCCGACAAGATGTGGCTCCATTTGTATCCCGATGGTGATTCGTCGTTCAAACGTCTGTGGGAGATTCTCTCTCCGTTGTATGCCGGGTTTCAGAAGAGACTACGGAATCTGGGAGCGGCCACCTATGGAATGTTTCTGCGCGATGCCTTGCGCCGTGTCACAGCTGAAGGAGAGTCGTGCCTGAAATTTGATCGCTATGTCTTTATAGGGTTCGATATGCTCGCCACAAACGAGGTGGCTTTTATGAGCATTCTTCAGAATCTTGGCAGAGCTGATTTTTATTGGAAAGTCAATTCCCCGGTTTTCAGGAATCCGGACAGCCATGCCGCCCATTATGTCAGACACTTTGTCGATATTTTCCCTTCACGATATGAACTTGTCGAAGATGAAATTACGACTTTCCCTGAGATTGAAATTGTCGGGTGCGCATCAAGGGATGCACAAGCGCGAATGGCAGCCCAGTGTTTGGCGAAATGGAACGTAGATTCTGATGACGGATGCGACACGGCAATCGTTCTTACCGATACAGCTATGCTTTCGCCCGTTGTCGATTCAGTTGGAAGTGCCTATCCGATGAGTATAAACGTCGGGGTTTCACTTCGCGATACGCCGATAGCGAATCTAATGCGCTGCATCACGCGCCTTCATGCCCATTCGCGTTTAAATGCCGAAGGAATTCCGGCGTTTTTTCGAGAAGATATCAGACTTCTCGCCGCTGGCTCGCTTCTTCAGGCTGTTGAACCTGAAGGATGCCGGAAATTACTCGCTTTTGTTGCCAATAGCCGTAGTTTCGCACTGGCTTCTTCTGAAATCAATGAAGCCGTTCCTGAGTTATCAAAGCTGTTTGTTCATCTTAAAGACAACGATTTTGACGCCATATTCAAATATCTCGAAGAGCTCGTCGCATTTCTGACAGAGCGGTGCGTGCATATTGACGGTGCATTTAGAGACAGACTATATCTCGAATCGCTTGACAGGTCTCTGAAACGTCTTAAATCGTCGCTTTCACGTTATAATATCGATGTCCGTGAGACAACAGCGCTATATATGCTCGAGCGTCTGACCCTTCGTGAAACTGTCAGCTTGCGTGGCAAGCGGCTTGAGGGTGTCCAGATTTTGGGAATCGGCGATACGCGGGCATTGGATTTTAATAATGTAGCGATTCTGACAATGAACGAAAAGGTTTTTCCTCGCAGAGGTAGCCGTAAATCGTTTATCCCCGACGTTATCCGTAAGAGTTTCGGACTTCCCCCTTCGCGGACTGACGAGAATCGAGCAGCATATCTTTTCTATTCGCTTATAGCGAGAGCACGCCGGGTTTCAATATATTACGACACTCGCAAGGGACGTAGCGGAGGCGATGCCTCGCGCTACATCCTACAGCTCCTTTATCTGGCAAATCCCGATAAATTGCGTTTCGTCCGTGGCAGCTTCAAGCCTGAGTCGTTCTCCACAGACCTTATTTCAGTTTCAAAAAAGTCGCCGGAAATTATCGAGGCATTGAACAGTTATAGAATGCTTGAGCCAAACGATCCGCAAGCAAGGTTCCTCTCGGCATCAGCGTTAAACACCTATATCGGGTGCCAGCTTAAGTTCTACCTTGAAAATATATGTGGTTTATATCAGGAAGAATTCCGAGAGAACTATATTGATGCGGGAATGTACGGATCGATAGTGCATCGTGCCTTTGAGCTCCTATATAATGAAGCGCGCGGAAATCGGAAGTCGGTTACCGTCGATTCAGCTCTTATTGACAGATGGCTCGACCCATCCATGCGAAAGATTGACAAAGCTCTTGAGGATGCCTTAAGAGAGTTGTATTACAACAGCGACGATGTGTCGAAGAAGGTGCAACGAGGTGAGACAACGATGCTGATGACGGTAATGCGCAAGATCGTAAAGAATGTGCTGATTGCCGAACGAGCGTCTGCCCCCTTTGAATTTATCTGCGCTGAGAAACTTGTTAAACACCGCTGGACGCTGAATGATGGTATTTCCGTCAATATAAAAATGTTTATTGACCGCATTGACAGACGAAACGGGCGTCTGGTTTTTGTTGACTATAAAACCGGCGATGAGTCTCTGTCGTTTGATTCCGTCGGCGAGCTGTTCGACAATTCAGGCAAGAAGCGTCCGAAAGGAATTATGCAGTTGCTGATGTATTCATCTGTCTATTCTCAATTCAGACCTTCGGAATGCGACAATGGCATTGAGCCGCAACTCTATAGGTTGCGCAGCTTCAGCAGCCCCGAGCTCGAGCCAATCACTTATAATGGTTCACCTTTAACTGACACACGGCCGCTCTTAGAAGAATTTAATGCCGAAATGTCGAAAGTGATAAAGGAATTGTTTGACCTCGATGTGCCGTTCCGTCAGTCAGAAACTGATAAGGAATGTAAGTTTTGCTCCTTTAAGCAGCTCTGTAACCGTAATCCCCGACAATATTGATATGGCAGGTCTGTATGTGCATATTCCTTTGTGTGCTTCAAAATGTTTTTATTGCGACTTTTACTCAGGGCCGTTTTCTTCCCGTTCTCATGAGCTTGTCGATGCTATCATGACTGAGTGGAAACTTAGGTCTGCTCTTCTATCTGAAAACATAGAGACGCTTTATATAGGTGGTGGTACCCCCTCCCAGCTCCCCATCGAAGAGCTGTCGCGTTTGTTGGACGCCCTCCCCTCGCCTTCGGAGATAACAGTGGAGGTCAATCCCGAAGATGTTGATGAAAATTATATCAGAGGGCTTGTCAATTCAAGCGTTAACAGAATAAGCATGGGGGTTCAGTCGTTATGCGACGACGAGCTAAGGGCCGTGGGCCGACGTCATACTGCCGCCAGGGCTATGGAGGCTTATGCGATAATTCGAGGCGAGGGAATCGATAATATTTCGTTGGATCTCATATACGGACTTCCCGGCCAGACGCTTGATAGCTGGCGACGCTCTCTTGAAGGGGCAATATCGCTCGGGCCGGAGCATCTGTCAGCATATATGTTGTCATGGGAGCCCGGGACAAAACTTTGGGCGATGCGTAAAGCCGGTCGAATATCCGAGTCATCAGACGAGCTTCTTGTAGATATGTATATCGCATTGTGCTCGTTAGCAAGTAGCTCCGGCTATGAGCATTATGAGATATCGAATTTCGCATTACCCGGAAGGAAGTCGCGACACAATTCATCGTACTGGGATATGACGCCATATCTTGGACTCGGGCCGGGAGCATTTAGCTATATCGATGGGAAGCGTGGCTCTAATGCGGCATCTTTGAAGGATTATCTCAATGCAAAAGGCATTGGAACATATTCCGAAGAAGAGCAAAAACCTACAGATTTAGCCAACGATATGATATTTACGGCTTTGAGGACTTCAAAAGGTCTGGTTCCCTCGAAACTGGGCGATTATGAGGACAGCTTTATGAAGGCTGTTGAACCGCTGCTGGTGAACGGGCAGCTCGTCAGGACTTCAGATGGAGCTCTGCGTCTGACGGAGCAGGCATGGCTGATAGCCGATCCGTTGATTGCCCGGTTGCTTGTCGGCTGAACGCTGTCAAGAATGTTGATAAAGGTAACGTTTGATAGAACGCTTGGGCGTTTTTTCAAATTCCTCATCCATTATTCTGAAAGTTGAAACCTGACTGTAGCTCGGGATCTCACGGTTGAGCTGCGATATGTTTTCGCGCATTGTGGCGTCGATCGCCGCTTCATCCAGCCCCATAGCCTGTGCAGCGTCATAGTCGGGATAAATCAGGGCTACGAGACGGCCTTTTTCTTCGACAATCAAAGACTCTCCCACAAGCGCCATATTGTTCAGCGTGTGTTCGATCTCTTCGGGATAGATATTCTGACCGGATGGGCCGAGAATCATGTTTTTATTTCGGCCGCGAATATATATGAACCCGTCGTTATCGACTGTGCATATATCTCCTGTCGACATCCATCCGTCGCGCATTACGGCGGCAGTTGCATCGGGATTCTTATAGTATCCGGCCATCACATTCTCGCCTTTCACCCATAACACACCGGGTATTCTGCTCGGATCAGGAGAGTCAACCCGGATTGACATTCTGTCGACAGTCTGTCCGCAGCTTCCAATTCGAGCCTCGCTCCATGAAGAATAACTTATAAGCGGGGCACACTCGGTCATTCCATAACCTATAGTGTAAGGGAAGCCTATCTTTTTCATAAACTTCTCAACTTCGGGATTGACAGCAGCGCCTCCGAGAATAATCTCGTGGAGATTGCCTCCGAAACTCGCCTGAAGTTTATTCTTGATTTTAGCGAGAAGTCTGTCGTCGACGTAAGGCACTCTCAGCAGCAGTTTCATAAGCGGCTTCTCGAGCAATGGATAAACCCTTGTGCGGATAATTTTCTCTATAATGAGCGGAACTGCGACAATCAGTTTGGGCCTGACTTTTTCGAATGCCGCGGTTATTACCCGTGGAGATGGCACACGGGTGAGAAAATTCAGATTGGCACCAACGGAGAATCCATAGATTACATCAACCATCAGACCATACATATGTGCCATCGGCAACATACTCACGATACCGTCGCCCGGCTCTAACATCCCGAGATTGTCAATGCAATATTCGAGATTGCTACGCAGATTGCCGAAAGTCAGCATAACACCTTTTGAAAAACCTGTTGAACCTGATGTATAGCTTATAAGGGCAATCTCTTCAGGGCTGTCGGCTTGATATTTTACATTGTCGGGAGTGAATCGTTCGGGATAGGCATGCCCGAACATTTCGTTGAGATGGCTTCGTGCGTAGTCAAGCTTATCGTCGCGTGAGAATAGCAATGCGAAATCGTTGACAGCCAAAACTCCTGCGAGTGCTTGCATGGATTCAGGATCGAGGTCGTCCCAAATGCCGCGGTCGACAAAGAACAGGCGTGCGTCGCTATGATTCACGAGATGATGAACAGTATCGGCTTTGAATTCATGAAGGATCGGCACGATGACGGCACCATAGCTCAACGCCGCAAAAAAAGTAACTGCCCATGCAGCGGAATTACGGCCGCAAAGTGCAATTTTGTCACCGGGCGCAATACCTATGTGATTGAACAGTAGATGGAGCTTGGCAATTTTTCTGGCAACATCCTTGTATTGATATGAGGCTCCGTCGAAGTCTGTGAGGGACATCCGATCCCAGTTTTTACGGACGGATTCAGAGAAGTAATCGTTAAGATGTATGCGGGTCATCATTATTAGGTTTGTTTTAACGACGCAAAATTACACATTTTAATCAAAAGTGTGTAATATGCATTCCTTAATAAACGCAAACCGGGCTAAGCGCAAAGTCAGTTTGACAGTAAGGGGTTCAATGAAAAATGTCCGTCGACAAGTGAGTGGTCGACGGACATTTATATTATTCTAGCGCTCTATTGGCTATTTTAAAAGATAGCGTAATGGCCTTTTACTGAACGTCAGCCACAGTAAAGGTGACGTTCAACGAGGGTGTGCATCAGTGAGGGATTGTTCAATGCCTCACGTGTCTCGGTGTCGTCGTAGCTGCGTAACCGGGTCTCGATTCCGTCAATCATAGCCGGGGAGAAAATGCCTTTTTCTTCGAAAATATGGCGTTTGGCTTCAAGGCAGTCGGCCGATTCATTGCAGGTGCACGGAAGCTGTTCGAGCTGGCTCAGACGATCGGCATTTTCGGCATTGTGAATGTTGACGTCGACATAGGTACGGGCGGCTATATCGAGAGCGTCAGCCATTTCAAATCCGTGGCGCACGGCGACAGCCAGTCCTGCTAACAACTGGTAGACGTCGGCCGAACCGTCGGCGTTTCTTATTTCAACAGTCTGTTTCTGACGGGGATCGATTGCGAGGGCTTCGTCATTTGTGTCGATTCCATTGATATCGGCCGACATATCAGCATCTGCAGCCCACCCTAACGGAACCCTGACAAGTACCGAACGGTTACGGTCGCCCCAGCATACATTGGTCGGAGCTTCCTGATGAGGAACGAGGCGGAAATAGCTTGTCGGAGTGGTATTTCCGAATGCCGTCAGTGCCGGAGCTAAAGTCATAAGTCCGGCTATTGCACGACGGGCGTCATCGCTGAGACGCCGTTTGTCGTCGAGCATACGGCTCTTGCCTGTAGCGGCATCTACAAGACGCATGTGGACATGAAGTCCGGAACCTGCTTTTCCGGTGGTGATTTTCGGTGCGAATGTTACATCGAGTCCCTGACGCCAGGCAAGGTTGCGGATCACCCATTTGGCGAGCATCAGCTGATCGGCTGCTTCAATAGCATCGACCGGAACGAATTCTATTTCGTTCTGTTCATATACCCGGCCGTCGGAGGTGAAGTTGCCGACTTCGCTATGACCGTATTTGATCATTCCTCCCGTTTGGGCGATATAGTTCATGCAGAGAACTCTGAAATCGTTAGTTTTGGCAAAAGGAGCGCTCTCATGATAACCGTGTTGGTCAACAGCCGGGAAATATGGAGTTGCGTTGTCAATGACGTAGTATTCAAGTTCTCCCATTGCTTCGAATCTCATACCGGTAGCTTCGGTGAATGCCTCACAGGCTTTACGGAGCGTCTGTTCGGGTGAACTGTCGAGCCGGTGACCGTCTTTGTCGAAAAACGAGCACAGAAGTGTTAGGGTCGGAATTTCCGCGAACGGGTCGACAAAAGCCGTAGAGAATCGCGGGATAACATAAAGATCGCTTGAACCGGCGCTGATAAACGGGAAAAGCGACGAGCCGTCGACACGTTCTCCGAGAGTCAGAATCGTTTCAAGGTATTCCATCGAAGTGATGACAAAATTTAGGGTCTTAAGGCGCCCGTCGGCTGCCGGATACATGAAATTTACCATCTCGATGTCGTTGTCGACAATGAATCGGATGATGTCTTTTCGCGTGAATTCGTTTGCCGGCTTTTTCAGATAGCTTACGACGCGATTCTTGCTGAGTTCAATTTTCTTATCCATGTCAAAGATTTAAGGTGTGTTCGCAAAGATAGCTGCGAAAACGACACGGATAGCGGTATTAACTTTATTTAACTTCCCCGACACTGATGTCAATAGAAGCAAGCTCTATGTCGCGCCCTTTGTCACTATGTAGGTCGATCAGTTCAACAAGATCGTCAATTGATTTAAAGTGCTTGTCGAAGATTGGGATAAAATTATTAGCACCCATTTTTCGCAATAACACAACCATGGAATCAACTTTGTAGAACTGTGGCTCGCGGCATGGAGCCAGAGGCAGGTTGTCGAGATCTTCTGCATCTGAGCCGACAGGCACAGTATGGCATATCAGTTTTTGTTCGAGCAAACGGCCTACCACCGGATCGACAAGCCTTTCCGGCAATCCGAAAGTTTCGGCAATCTCCAGTTTCGACATAGGGCGCAAGCCATATTTGAACCTCTTTACTATTACCGTCAGGATGGCCAGCTCGACTTTGATGCGATAGTTGTCGGAAATAGTGTCGACCTGACGTTCATAACTGAATGAGTTGAGATTCTGAAGTGAACAGCATATCCCGGCTCCGATAAAAGTTATGAGCCATACGAGCTGGAGCCATATCAACAGTAAAGGCAGAAATGAGAAGCTGCCGTAAATTGCATTATATTTGGCAACATACATCTGGCCTGAAACGAACAGCCACTGAAGAATCTGGAACCCGGTTCCGGCGAGAACTCCGGCAATGGCGGCATTCTTGAATGATACTTTTGCGTTTGGGATCCAGGCGTAGCAGCCTGCGAAAAACAACCATGTCAGCACGACTGATGCACCGTCAAGACCGAGTTGCACTGCGTCACTCAAAATGCCGATGTCAAAAAACGTTCTAAGAGTTTTCGACATGAACACCTGTATGCCGCTTGAACAGATCAGCAATATAGGCAAGATGAGCAGAATTGCTATATAGTCAGTGATTTTGCGCCATTGTGTGCGGCGCGTCTTGACGTTCCATATTGAGTTGAACACATCTTCCACACTGCTCAGCAGCGATATGAGAGTCCATAGAAGAAAAACTATACCTATGCCTACGAAAAGGCCTCCTGAGGCTTGGGCCAGACAAGTGTCGACCCATCCGAACGACATATCGAGCACTTTTGAGTTACTCGGGAATAGACTGTAGAGTTCGCGCTGAAGATAATCCTGAAGGCCGAAGCCGCGTCCGATAGCCATAAGTAGCGCCAGCATCGGCACAATAGCCAGAACTGTGCGATAAGTCATTGCGCAGGCTTTGCTCTGGAGGCTGCCGTCGAGAAAACCGCGGACAGTAAGATTGATGGTCTTGACGAGATTTACCTTGAAAGAGCGGTGTGAGTCTTGCCACACTCCTTCGTCGTAGTATCTGTAAGCTTCCATTGCCCGAGCACGAATGCGCTCGAAAAATGATGGGGTTCCGGAAGAGTTTTTTGACGATGACATGTCGTTGAATGTAAAAAATGTGCGGAGAGACTGGAGCTGCGGTCATAAGCCGGGTTATGTCATGGCGACACTTCGACCGGTTTCTCTAATGAAGAGCATGGTATCGGCCATCGCCATGTTCGTGTCATTTATCTCGACGGTATGTTGCCACACCGTTCTGTCGGCGAATATCCGACAAGCAGCCTACCCCCCGGCAAAGGACGAGCAATCCTTACAGATGCCGGTATACTTGGCTTTGCAACCCATGAGATGTGCGGCGCCGTATGTCACCATACGGTCCGGTGAGCTCTTACCTCGCCTTTTCACCCTTACCGGCTTGGCCGGCGGTTATTTTCTGTCACACTTGCTCTGCCGTTACCGACAGCTTCCCGTTAGGAAACATGGTGCTCTTCGTTGCCCGGACTTTCCTCCGGCCGCTCATGCGTCGGTCGGCGACACGATAGGCCGAGCTCCGTGCTCTCCAGCACTTTCTGCAAAGATAGCGATTTTCGCCTATGTCGCAAAATATTATGGATAGCATCAGAATAATTGTGAAAGGTTCTATGCCGGCAACCGGCTGAACTTTTTGCGATTGCGGTTAATCCAGGTGAACACGCCCGGCATCGGAAATAATTGACCTTGCGAATATTCTGTCGGATTTCTTTGAGCTTTACAGATGTATGACTATCTTTAAGCCATTGAATCGATAAATAGAATGAGATGATAAAAGTTGTCTATATCGCCACAGACTTGATTAAGACTGACGAGGGTTACTGTTTCAATGCCGTATATGCATTCAAAACCATGACAAGTGTGAGTGGCTACGAGAAATACCTCAGAAGTTCAGGCAAAGACCATCTATTATCAGTTACATCGGCTGCTGTTGACATCGACCTCTCAACTATCAATGTCGTAACGGAGCTTAAAGTCGCAGATGGAGATGTTCAATACATTGCGTCGCATGTTTTCGAGCATTACGATGATGCCCGTGACTATGTTGCTAACATAGATTGTGCTCAGTCGGAAATAAAGACTGAGCACAACGCTGTTAAAATTTCATCACGCTTCTCTCCAGAGATTCTTCATGACGGTTGGGCAGAGTTCTGATTACAACTGATACTGGAAAGCACCGTCGGCGAGCAACTCACGATAGCCGCGGTTGAAATACGGCTGTTCGAAATCGTTCTGACGTTCAATGCGGCCGTCCCAAATGACAAGATCGAGATCAAGAGTGACTCTCTTTTCTCGTCGAGCCTGTTCGTCGCGCCCGTGTTTAAGTTCAAGTTTTTTGAGCTTCTCCGATAGTTCGTTGTGGCTCATTTCTGTTAATCCGGCCATAACGGCATTGGTATACGTAGAACCGTCGCCGCTAATTGATGCGGATTGATAAAAGTTTGAAACAGATGACTTTCTGAAAATCGTTTGAAGCGTTTGAACAGCCTGCTCCATCTGAAATTCAGCGTCGTCGGTGTTCGATGCCAGCCCGATCACAAATGAGGTCATGTTGCTGAGACTCATTGCGGCACTCCTTTCATTGTCAATGCAATACGTCCTCTGGGAATATCAATGTCAAGCACTTTAACATTGACAATCTGACCGATTCTGACAACATCGGTTGCCGATGTTATGAATTTGTCGCTGAGCTGTGAGATGTGAATAAGGCCGTTTTCTTTGATGCCAATGTCCACGAACACACCAAAGCCGGTGATGTTATTGACTTTGCCGGAAAGGGTCATTCCGAGATGCAGATCGGCGATAGTGCACACGCTGTCGTCATGAACGACAACATCTTCGATTTTGGCACGCGGGTCGCGGCCCGGTTTTTCAAGCTCGAGGATGATATCGGTCAATGTAGGCAGACCTACTGCCCGCGTAGCATAGCGGTCAAGTTCGACGCGATGGAGCGTTGCGCGGTCGGTAGCGAGCTTTTCAACGTCGACACCGAGGTCTGATGCCATTTGTTCGACGAGCTCATAGCGTTCGGGGTGAACACCTGTATTGTCGAGCACGTTCTCGCCGCGAGGAATTCTGAGGAATCCGGCACATTGCTGATATGTCTTTGCACCCATCCGCGGAACCTCGAGAAGCTGGTTACGGTTGGTGAATGGCCCGTGCTCCGTCCGGTAGTCGACAATATATCCGGCAAGAGTCGGCCCTATACCTGAGACATAGCTCAGAAGCTGCCGGGATGCCGTGTTCAGATTTACGCCGACACTGTTGACGCATGACGATACCGTGAAATCAAGCGCTTCCTTTAGTTTCGTCTGATTGACGTCGTGCTGATATTGGCCAACACCTATCGAACACGGGTCAATTTTAACAAGTTCCGCCATAGGATCGATCAGGCGTCGACCGATTGAGACAGCGCCTCTGACCGTTACATCTTCGTTAGGGAATTCCTCGACAGCAACTTCAGAGGCAGAGTATATGCTTGCCCCTTGTTCGCTGACAACGACGACGTCGACTTTGCGCGGAAGCTCCACGTCGCTTACAAATCGCTCTGTCTCACGTGAGCCATGTCCGTTGCCGATCGCAATGACATCTATCTGATATCGGTCGACCATATAACAGAGAGTCTGGGCAGAACCGTAAAAGTCGTTTGCAGGAGGCGTCGGGAATATGACGTCGTGAGCCAAGAGATTGCCTTGAGCGTCAAGACATACAATTTTGCAGCCTGTGCGGAAGCCCGGATCAATTGCCATAACTCGTTTCCGCATCAACGGGGGAGCCATTAACATCTGCTCCACATTATCGGCAAACAATGATATGGCGGCTTTGTCGCTGCGGTCTTTCAGCATATTGGCGATTTCGGTCTCGATCGACGGACGTAGCAGTCGGCGGTAGCCGTCGACTACTGCCTGACGCACCAGTGCAGTTGCCTCAGGCAGAGAGTCGGCCTTAACAAACATTCTGCACAGGCGCTCTCCCATCTCATCGTCGTCAATGCTGATATTCACTTTGAGAACCCCTTCGGCCTCTCCGCGACGCATTGCCAGATAGCGGTGGGAATTGATTGAACGCACAGGTTCTGACAAATTATAATAGTTCTGATACTTGCCCTCCTTGTCATTCTCCTGACGTTTGATTTCCATGCTTGAAACCATACCGTTACGCAAAAACTTGGCGCGGACAATAGCACGGGCTTTCTCGCTTTCACTAACCCATTCCGCTATTATGTCAAGAGCTCCGGCAATGGCTGCATTGCCGTCGAATACGTTTTCAAGCTTTCGGGCTATACAGGTTGCGCGCATCTTGATTCCGCCAAGTTGTTGCGCCATAATAATTTTTGCCAGAGGCTCAAGTCCGGCCTCGCGGGCAACCTGTGCGCGAGTCCTGCGGTGAGGCTTGTATGGGAGGAAAAGATCCTCGAGAAGTGTTGCGTCCGTGATAGCAAGGATTCGGTCCTTGAACTCAGGCGTCAGTTCTCCCTTTCCCTTTATTGTCTCAATAACATATTGTTTGCGCTTGTCAAGCTCGGTCAGCGCCTGATGACGCAGCCAGACCGTGCGCAGCGTCGTTTCTGTCATCGAGCCTGTAGCTTCTTTACGATAGCGGGCTACAAACGGAATGGTAGCTCCGTCATCGAAAAGTTTAAGCGCCGCGGCCACGTGGCGTTTAGTATCATTGATTTCCTCAGCTATTATTGCCGCATGTTCTTGAAGCATAGTAGTTTAATTCTTTCGAAGGGTAATGAGGGTAATTTCTGGTGTAGCTCCTATACGGGCCGGAAATCCTACTGTTCCGGCGCCTATGTTTACATAGAGCTGTTGGCCGTATTTGTCGTCATATAATCCTCCCCAAAGCGGGTAAACCCATTTTGCCGGCGAGAATCCGCCGACTTCAAGCTGCATGGCATGAGTATGTCCCGACAGTGTGAGAGCAATTTTTCTATCAGGATTCTTGCTGATGTCAGTGCCCCAATGGCTCGGATTATGACTCAATAAAATTTTGGTAATGCTGTCTGGAACTCCGACTGTTGCGTTCGCAAGATTACCGTAAGTCGGAAATGGAGGTTGAGATATGTTTTCAACTCCGATAACAGCGATTGAGTCGTTACCACGGCTGACATATATTGTAGAATCATTCAATAGAATCCACCCCATGCCCCTCTCTATAGCATCGAGCTGTCGATTGTTTGCGAGACGCGCTTCCGGTGATGACCAAGTGGAATAATCACCGTAATCATGATTGCCGAGAATTGATACAACTCCGTCAGGAGCACGCAGTTTTCCTAATATATCCGTGAAAGGTTCGATTTCTACGGTTCTCCTGTTGACTATGTCTCCTGTGAAAGCTATCATGTCTGCCCCGAGCGCGTTTATGCTGTCGACGAGCGATGATATGAATGTCGTGTCATTGCCGAATGTCCCTGTGTGAAGATCGCTGAACTGGGCAATTTTATAACCGTCAAATGCATTCGGTAGATCGGGAATTGTAACTTCTACATGTTTAATGTCGATTTCAGTGCGGTTTATCAATGCGCCCCACCACATTGCAAAAAATAATCCGACGGCAATAATTATTCCGATAACCGACAGCCATGATACGGGCTTGCGGTGGCAAAGCCGGGGTGTCTCGGATAACAGAGCTAATACCGACCAAATTGTCTTGGGTAAATAAACTGTCAGATAACCCCAAAGCATCCACATCACAGCAAGCAGTACTTCTTCACTTCCGGAGCGCCGCGGAAGAGATATTGCCGTCACGATCATTGCCAGCATCGCAATGGAAAAAACAGCATGAACCCATTTGAGCCATTTGAATCGTGTCAGACGGCTCAGCTTGCGGAAAATAAAGATGTCTTCAGTGATGCCGACGACTATAAATATTATCAGCGGCAACAGGAATAGTCTCATTCTGGCTCTTGTTCGGCTCTGAGTTTGTTGATTAGCGGATTGGCATACATTGTATACATCATCCGGCGCATATAGGCATAGTCTTCGTCACTGAGATCGGGAATCTCAACTTTCTGTAGCTGATGGGTTATATATTCCTCGAAAGCATTCGATTCGCGCTCGGTATACAGCATTTCGAAAGTGCGTCGGCCTGTCAGACGGTCATGCGCTATGTAGTTTATCGCGTATATCTTATAACCGGTATGTATCCAATGGTCAATCCAGTGGCAAACCTGTTCGAGAAGTGTGCTGCGGTCTATGTCGACTGGCAGTCGGCTCAGACGTTCATTGAGGCATTTACCAACGGCAAAATGGACACGTCCCTTGAACTGAAGCAACCCTGTTTCCATACTGAACAGGTCATCGCGCATTGATTTTTTGAATTCCGGATCGCGTTTCTTCAGCAGAAACTCTCTGGCTTTCAGATAGTCGTTCGGATCGTATTCGTAAGCGATAGAAACCGGGCAAAGATTTATTGCCATGAGGTTCTGTCTGGTCGAACCGCCACCGGCAAGCGAAAGCATTTTTATAAGGCTTTCCTGAGTAGTGTCTGATGAATCCTTGGCTCGCCCCTGACGCTGCGCTATCCAGACGCTACGTCGTTTATCCTGAATAGCATAATGGATATAGGCGCTGAGTTCGCGTGCCGCTGTCAACGCTTCGAGACGGGGTAAATCGCGTTTGACAACGAAACAGCCGTTCAGTTTAACCAAAGTCGCTATCCAGTCAAAGATCAGCAGATTGCTGCCGATGGCGACCTCGCTGGCCTGACGCCCGTTGCGAAAGAAGCAGATATTCAGGAAAGAAGCATCGAGGACAATATCCCGATGGTTGGTTATGAACGTGTAGGGGGTTTCACGGTTAAGATTCTCAATGCCGCTGATTGACACACCCGAGGTCGTTTTTTTGGCCATCATTTCCATGAAGGGCCACATAATCTGATGCTGGAATGTCGCTTTATCGCGTATATTCAGCAAAGTTCTGACAAATTCGGGATAGTCGACATCGGGCAGAACATATTTCACGGCATGTTCCAGACCCGGTTCCTTGACCATTCGGGCCATGTTGTCATGGAAATTAGAATCGTCGACTGGAGCTATATCGCTGAAATTTAAGGGTTCACTCATTAGTTAGATGGTGGGAGGGTTTAGAGGAATTAATCCGGCCAAATCGTTATATGGGTCAAAATTACAAAATTAATTTTACCCGACAACGAAAAAACTCAAAAAACTGTGGCATTTGCCATGCGCCCGTTCAATTACACGCCTTTGCCGTATTGTTCTTCAAGATAAGCTTCGCAAGCGATTGCCAGTTCGTCGTACCATTCGTTGCCGAAGCGTGTCCTCAAAGGCCCTTCAAGAAATTGATAAAGACGTATTCCACGTTTTTTGCCGAACCGTCGGGCAGGCTCGCAGACATCCCATTTATGATAGTTGACCGCTGTGAAGGTCGGGTATTCTGTCAATCGAAGCGGGTATAGTCGGCATGAAGTGGGTTTGCAGTCGTTGCACAGTCCTTTCCGCTGGGCTATTTCAAGTGAGCAAAGCCATGTATTCCCATCCTTGGATTCTTCAGTGCCGTTGCAACGGGTCGCAAACACACAGTTTTCTCCGCATACAAGCTGCGTTACAAGATCACCTTCACAATCGACATAGCTGACACCGGCCTCGTTAATTTTTCTCAGAGATTCTTCGGGGAGAAACCGGGCCACTTTTTCCACCGATTTTTCGAGTTGTTCAGATTCTTCAGGAGTTATTGGAGCGCCGGAATCGCCCTCGACGCAGCATATACCATGACATGCCTCAAGATCACAACAGAAAAATTGCTCGGCAAGATCAAGTGAGACAAGAGTGTTCTGTATCTGTAGCATGAGTGTCTCTTCGCTATTTTTCATTGGTTAGAATAAAATACTTTTACACCTGCCAAACGGTCATACCGACCGCCTCTTGGCCGATAGTAGACACGCACGGTGTATTCGTTCACAGTTGGATATTTATCTCCTTCGATTGCAGACGTCAAACCGATGTGTTGTCCGTCTGCGACGGCAAGATATTGATAATTGTAGGCTCCCTGTTTTAATAATAGCCGCTTTTCATAGCGGCCCGCAGTCCGGTTATATAACATTCTGGAGCCGTCGTCGAAGCTGCGTTGTGTAAAGTCTCCGTCGAGATAAACGTCGAAACCGTGAAGTTCGTCTATCTCCAGAGCGAAATCGACAAGCGCATAATCGGCTTCTGTGTCGCTTCTGTCAGAATCATATTCGCGGATGGTGAAGCGTCCGTGTTGAGTCTGGTCGTAGAGGTACATTTCGTCTTTGCGCGGTGTGTCGGTCGCGAGAGTGAAATGATAGAACGGCTCGATTCTGTTAATTGATTCCACATGCATTCCGGGGTAATTGACCGATACCGTTTCCATACGCCGATATTCATTCCCGGCGTTGAATATCATGGGCCGAAGATGTTCAAAAATAGCCTTTTTACCAACAGCGCGCAACGGACGTGTTATTTCGATTGAGTTGTCGCTGCGTCCGTTCTGTTCAATGATCAGTCTTAAATCACTGTAAATATCATCTATAGGTGTCTCGCCGGCGTCGACGGTAATCGAGAGTTGCTGATGGCTGTCGTTGGTGTCAATGTCGGTTCGCGAACTGACATCTCCCGTTATTGCCATCGAGTCTTCACTTATGCTGAATCGGGCGGTAAGTAGTGTTGATTCCGGATCATCTTCCGGATAAACCCGCACTAAGTAGTTGCCCGAGATTAATGGGCGCATCTGTGCGTTTGGTATGGCTATGCGATAGTTGACGTAATGAACCGTAGTGGCTCTGGAATAATCGTAGTCATCAACATCCCCCTGATTGAATCCGTCGAGAAATTCGCTGTCGACGAGGCTTTCAGGGCGCCACGAGGCATCGCAGTGGATGAGCTCATAGCGCATATAGCGTCGTTCGTCGGCAAGTTCGTCGAACGATATCAGAATTCTGTCGTCACCGTTCAGCGATATTACAGGAGGCATCATTCTGCGGCCCTCGACTTCAACCTGAAGGGTTTTGAACGCAGGGTTATATATGCGTTGTCGGGTATCGCTTGTCTGAGCTGAAAGCGAGAGCATCCCGAAGAGAAAAAGTAGAAGCGCAAATAGATGTTTTACCATTCGATCGGAGTCTGATTATGGCTTATGAGCCATTCGTTTGCCCGCGAAAAATGATGGTTGCCAAAAAAGCCGCGCGAGGCGCTCAGAGGTGAAGGGTGTGGCGATGTCAATACGAGATGACGGCTTCGGTCGATAAAAGCGCCCTTGCGGGCGGCGGCGGCTCCCCAAAGGATAAAGACAAGTCCTTCGCGGTCGAGCGCAAGTCTGACAACTGCCTCGTCGGTCAGTTCTTCCCAGCCTCGCTGTTGGTGGCTGCCGGGACTGTGGGCAACGACTGTAAGCGACGAGTTGAGCAGAAGTACCCCTTGCCGGGCCCAGCGTGTCAGATCGCCGTTGGCAGGAATAGGAGCTCCGGTGTCGTCGTGAACCTCTTTGAATATGTTTATTAACGAACGCGGTATCGCTACGCCGGGATTGACCGAAAATGCAAGCCCATTGGCTTGTCCAGGCCCGTGATATGGATCCTGACCGAGTATGACAACCTTGACCTTGTCGAACGGACAAGCATCAAATGCGGCAAAAATGCGGCCGGCCGGCGGATAAATTGTCGTGCGGGCATATTCGTTTCGGATAAATTCCGTAAGTTGCCTGAAATATGGCTTGTCCCATTCAGCCGCTAAAGCGCGACCCCATGACGGTTCGATTCTAACGTTCATAACATCTGCAAAGATACGAAAAAGCTTTATAATCCTGATATGAGTATTGTCAGAATAAGCAAAGGTGCGATATATCTCACTATAGCCATTACTATGCGATCAGACAGGCTGGTAGACGAGCGTGAACTTTGGAGCTCGCGGCGAAAGAGGCCTTTGGGTGCGAACCATCCGATAAACAGGCAGATGCCGAGAGATACAACCGGAAGCAGGTAATTGGTTGTTACCGTGTCAAGTAAATTAAAAAAGCTTAAACCGAATATTTTTATACCGCTGAGTGACCCGAACGAAAGTGAGCACAACGAACTGAATACAAACAATGGCAGAAGCACGATTGCGACAGCAGTCCGCCGCGATTTGTGGAATCTGTCGTGAACAAATGCGACCGAGACCTCGGCTATAGAGATCGTGGATGTCAGGGCTGCGACGAGAAGAAGTGTGAAAAACAGGATTGCCCATAAGCTGCTTCCGGGAAGCATGGCGAATACTTCAGGCAAGGTAACAAAGACGAGAGTTGAGCCGCGAAGGTCGGCGCTGTCGAGACCGAATGTTGCGACAGCCGGAAAAATTATAACTCCCATCATTACTGCTACCAAAAGATCGAGTCCCGAGATCGTTACTGACGTCGAACCAAGATTTGTCGATTTCGGGAAGTATGCCGAATAGGTGACAAGAATTCCCATTCCGAGGCTGAGAGAAAAAAATGCCTGCCCGAGCACATTGACAATGAGACCGGGACTTATCTTCGAGAAGTCAGGAGCAAAAAAATATTGAAGGCCCTTGCCGGCGCCCGGCATTGACAACGCAACTATCGCAAGAGTGACAAGAAGAATAAACAGAAGTGGCATGAGCAGTCGCGAGATTCGTTCGATGCCGGCGTTGACACCTCCGATAAGCACAGCCGCGTTGAGCAAAATAAGAATCCAGGTAAATAATAGCGGTGTCCAGTCTGATGAAATATAGGTCTCCATTTTGGCGCTGAATCCTTCTTCGATATTTCCGGGCACTATCCCGGCGAACAGGTTGCCTGTCAGCGATTCATAGAGATATTCAAGTGTCCATCCGGCTACGACCATGTAATAACAGAGAATCAGATATGATGTAAGAACTGCCAGCGCGCCGAAGATCCACCAGCGAGAACGTGGTGCGATATTTCGGAATGCTCCGACGGCGTCGCTGTGACCGGCGCGTCCGAGAGAAAATTCGGCCATCATGACCGGGATTCCCAAAAGGGCTACACATATTATATATAAAAATAGGAATACTGCTCCCCCGCCCTCGTGCACTTCTGCGGGAAATCTCCAGATGTTGCCGAGTCCTACAGCCGAACCTACAGTTGCGGCAATAAGGCCTGCGCGTGACGAAAAACTCGATTTTGCCAATTATACCTATCGTTTTAATGTTATTTCACAGCAAATATAACTAATTGTTCGGCTTTGGCCAAATTATTCTATTTGTCGAAAAAAAATGGTGCGCAGCTGTAATATTTTTTAAGCAGTCTCGTCATATAAGCAGATGACCCTCGCAGAATTCTCATCGACAGCGAAGCGCTTGCGCCCCCGACTGACCGCATTGGCTACACGCATCTGCGGCGCAGATTGTGCCGAAGATGCCGTGCAGGATACATTTCTGCGCCTGTGGGATATGCGTGATCGCCTTGACGAATATCGTAGTCTCGATGCTTTCGCCACTGTTGTGTGTCGAAATGTTTCGCTCGACAGCGTCAGAGCCCGGCGCTCTCAGACATCGCTCGAAGATGCCGCAGATTTTGCAGCCTCTCGCGCAACAGCCGCTGATGCAGCAATTGAGGCTGCAGATGCTGAGTTGACGATGGAACGTGTCATGGCCATGCTTTCGCCCGGACAGAGAGCTGTCCTCGAGCTACGTCATGTCGAAGGACTTGAGATTGACGAGATCGCACGTGTTACCGCTTCTACCGAAGCCGCTGTAAGGGTGGCTCTATGTCGGGCCAGACAACGAGTAAAGACACTTTTTCTAAAACACTCCAGCCAATGAAAACTCTAATAGATAAATTCCTCTCAGGAGAAACTACGATTGCTGAAGAAAAGCGTCTGAAGCAATATTTTGCTCCGGGAAATACAGTCGATCCAAGCCTCGAATGTTACCGGCAAATGTTTTCGTTCTATTCAGAACTTGCTCACCGACAAAAAGCTTGTAATACAGCGCCTCGGTTCAAGAGCCGCAGCCGCAGGGTGTTCGCATGGATAAGTTCTGCCGCTGCTGTAGCATTGCTTGTCGGAGCGGGGTTATCGCAGCATTTCAGCCAAGCCGACGATCTTGCCTCATTTTATGCGGGGAGCTATGCCACAGTTAACGGAAAACGCCTCACCGACATAGAGGATATTTTAAAAGCCCAGGCCGAAGCCGATGCCTTTTGTCAGCGTGTCGAGGATATGGCGGCGGCAGACTTCGAACGTCTTACCTCTGAAAACCTTGAAAGATGAAAAATATAAGACTTATTATTACAATTATAGCTGTAATGGCATTTGCCATACCGTCGTTAGCTCAGACGTCGCTTTCGAAGCTCGTAGGTCGACTTGAAAACGACAAGGATTCTTCGAATCAGGTTCATATTGAAAAACGAGATCCAAACTCAAAAGATTTACTCTATTTCGTCGTCAATATGGTTATCCCCGGTCGGCAGGCTGAAACTGTTATCCAGGCATTCGAGAAAGAGCGCAGTAAGGCTACTGAGTATTCGGTCAGCAAGGGACATTATTATATTATCAAATTTGTCAAATCCAATCAGATTCACACATTTACTCTGACACGGCATGGCCGCTCGTGGAATCTGACCGAGCAGCTGAAACCCTCAAGCGGCTACCGGCCGATGAATTTTGATCCTATAACCATTACGGTGCCCGATGAAGAATTCTTCAATATAGAAATATGAGCCTAAAACGCTGATATTTTCCTATCTCAAAAAAAATTCATAACTTTGCGGCCAAGTTTTTTGATAGATATGGATAATATCAAGCGCGATTTAGACTTGCTATTCGAAACAAGCTGGGAGGTTTGTAACAAAGTTGGCGGCATCTATACTGTGCTGTCGACGAAAGCCAATACCCTCCGCAAGCTGTACGACGATAATGTGATTTTTATCGGGCCTGATGTCTGGGATAAAAAGAACAAATCACCATATTTTTCCTCAAGGCCCTCATTATTAGCCGAATGGCAGAAGACGGCAAATCTTCCGTATGGAATAACGGCCAGAGTTGGACGCTGGAAAGTTCCCGGGCGTCCGATAGTAGTTCTTGTCGGTTTTCAGGGACTATATGCCGTCAAAGATGAATTCTATGGGAAAATGTGGGAGCTTTTCGGGGTTGACTCGCTTCATGCTTACGGCGATTATGACGAAGGTTGCGCTTTCGCACATGCCGCAGGCATTGTCATAGAAAGCCTTTGCAGATATTTTAGTATAGCCGGGAAACGGGTTGTGGCTCATTTCGATGAGTGGACGACCGGCATGGGGCTCCTATATACAAAGTGGAAATTGCCTGAAGTTGCGACCGTGTTCACCACACATGCAACATGCGTCGGGCGCAGTATCTGCGGTAACGGCAAACCTCTGTATGACTACATGCGCGGTTATAACGGAGATCAAATGGCCCGTGAGCTTAATATGGAGGCTAAGCATTCTCTCGAGAAGACGGCTGCACATCAGGCCGACTGTTTCACTACTGTCAGCGATGTTACGGCAATCGAGTGCGAACAACTTCTTGAAATACGACCCTACGTCACACCAAACGGATTTGAGAATAACTTCGTTCCAAAAAAGGCGAATTATGATTCCAAACGCCAGTGGGCCCGTGAACGGCTATTGAAGGTCGCGCAGGATCTGACCGGTCACGATTATCCGGAAAACACGTTCATAGTATTGACTTCCGGGCGGTTTGAGTATCGAAACAAGGGACTTGATATGTTCCTTGACAGCATTGTTCGTTTGAATGATTTGAAGAGCTCGAAGCAGAAGATAGTGGCATTCATAGCGGTTCCGGCATGGGTTAAAGGCCCCCGCCGCGATCTTGCAGAGCGTCTCGGGAGCAGCCGCGAGTGGCATACCGGTCTTCATGACCCGTTTGTCACCCATGATCTCCATAATCCGGGCGAAGACTCGATTCTATGCCGAATCCGAAGTCTTGCTCTCGACAACTCCAATGAAAAGGCTGTTGAAGTATTCTATATGCCCTGTTATCTCAATGAGACAGACGAGATAATACGAAGCACCTACTATGACATTCTTGTCGGAGTGGATTCCACAGTTTTCCCGAGCTATTACGAACCCTGGGGCTATACTCCGCTTGAAAGCGTAGCATTCGGAATACCGACAATCACTACATCATTGAGCGGTTTCGGACGTTGGATAGAGAATTCTTCCGAAGCCAAGTTCGAGGTAAGCGGCACTAATGTCGTCTGCCGCACCGATTCAAACTACTCCGAAGCTGTAAACTCCATAGCCGAATCCCTTCATTATCTTACGAATCTGACCGGCAATGGTCTGAAACGGGTCAAGGCCGGAGCGTTTGCCACGGCTGACAAAGCGGCATGGTCGGCATTCATGCAGTATTATGTAGATGCCTATCGCGAGGCTTTGGAGAACGCAAACGAACGAAACAATTAACGGTTATATCATACAATATCACTTAACGCAGTAAAATCAAAGCGAAATAAATCATTAAGTCCAATGAAACTTCAAGTAAGCAACACCAACGCACCCACGTGGCGTGACATCACAATTCATGCCCATCTTCCCGAGAAGCTTAAAAGCCTCGAAACGATGGCTAAGAATCTCTGGTGGGTTTGGAATAGCAGCGGCAAAAACCTTTTCCGTGACCTCGACCATGACCTGTGGCGTGCCACAGGCGAAAATCCCGTCATGCTGCTTCATCAGCTTTCAAGCAACCGTATTGACGAAATCCTTGCCAGCAAAGAATGGATGGAGCGTATCGACGGTGTCTATGAGGAATTCAAAGCCTATATGAGCGAGCCGATGCGCAAAGACGTTCCGTCGGTTTCATATTTTTCGATGGAATATGGACTTTGCAGCTGTCTGAAGATTTATTCAGGAGGTCTTGGAGTTCTCGCCGGAGATTATATTAAAGAGGCCAGCGATTCACGTGTTGACATGACTGCTGTCGGTTTCCTCTATCGCTATGGCTATTTCAGCCAGAGCCTCAGTGTCGACGGCCAGCAGGTTGCAAACTATGAGCCTCAGAACTTCAATGAGCTGCCTATCGAACAGGTTCTCGATGCCGACGGCCAGCCGATGATTCTTGAGGTACCTTACCCCGGCAGAATCATCTATAGCCATATCTGGCGTGTTAATGTCGGACGAATGAAATTATATCTTCTCGACACCGACTTCGACATGAACAGCGAGTTCGACCGCGTGATTACCCATCAGCTTTACGGCGGCGACTGGGAGAACCGTATCAAGCAGGAGTATCTGCTGGGCATCGGTGGCGTTCTGATGCTGAAAAAGCTCGGTGTCCGTTCGACTCTCTATCACTGCAACGAAGGACATGCCGCCTTGCTGAATCTACAGCGTCTTGTCGACTTCATTCAGGATAAGCATGTCGACTTCAACACAGCTCTCGAGCTTGTCCGTTCATCGTCACTCTACACTGTCCACACTCCCGTTCCGGCCGGTCACGACTATTTTGACGAAGGTCTCTTCGGAAAATATATGGGTGAGTTCCCTGCAAAACTCGGAATTTCGTGGCAGGATCTCATGAACATGGGCCGAGAGAATCCCGATACGAATGAACGTTTCTCGATGAGCGTCTTCGCCCTGAACACCTGTCAGGAAGCCAACGGCGTCAGCTGGCTCCATGGCGAGGTGTCGAAGCGTATGTTTGCCGGAATCTGGAAAGGCTATAACTGGAAGGAATCGCACGTAGGATATGTAACCAATGGAGTCCACATGCCTACATGGGCAGCCAGCGAATGGAAGGAGTTCTACGGAGAACACCTCGGCAAGCAGGTATTTGCGAACCAGAGCGATCCTAAAGCCTGGGAAAAGATCTTTGAGGTCGAAGACAGCGCTATCTGGGAAATGCGCATGCGCCTTAAGAATAAGTTCATTAACTTCGTAAAACGCGATTTCAAGGCTCGCTGGCTTGCCAATCAGGGCGATCCTTCGGCAGTCATGAAGATTGTCGACAAGATCAATCCGAATGCTCTGATTATAGGTTTTGCACGCCGATTCGCAACCTATAAGCGCGCTCATCTTCTCTTCACCGACCTCGACCGTCTGGCAAAGATTGTGAACAACGAACAGTTCCCTGTTCAGTTTATCTTCTCCGGAAAAGCTCATCCCGCCGACGGAGCCGGTCAGGATCTCATCAAGCGTATAGTCCAGATTTCTCGTATGCCCCAGTTCCAGGGAAAGATCATTTTCCTCGAGGACTACAATATGATTGTCGCCAAACGCTTGGTAACAGGTGTCGATATCTGGCTCAATACTCCTACTCGTCCTCTCGAAGCTTCGGGCACATCGGGTGAAAAGGCTGAAATGAACGGAGTTCTCAATTTCAGTGTGCTCGATGGCTGGTGGTATGAAGGTTATCGTTTTGATGAAAAAGCCGGTTGGGCTCTTACCGACAAACGTACTTTCACTGATCAGTCGCAGCAGGATCGTCTTGATGCCGCAACAATCTATTCGATGCTCGAGAACGAGATTATCCCCTTGTATTTTGCAAAGAATTCATTGGGATACAGTCCCGAGTGGGTGCAGTATATCAAGCGCTCTATCGGCCATATTGCCCCTCACTTCACTATGAAGCGTATGATCGACGACTATATCTCGCGTTTCTACGACAAGGAAGCAGCCCGCTTCAAACGCCTTTCTGCCAACGGAGACGCTCTCGCAAAAGAAATCGTTGCATGGAAAGAGAAAGTCGCCGCTGCCTGGGATGGTGTGAAGGTCGTCTCCCTCGATGGAGTTGACACTCTTGGAGCTGCCGGCAGCACAGGAAAAGATATTCATATCTCGGCTGTTGTTGATACAAACGGTCTCGGAAAGGATATTCGTGTAGAGGCTGTTGTATATAAGCTTGTCGACGGTCAGGAAGAGTTCCTCGAGCGTTCGGAATTCAAGCTCGACAAGATCGAGGGCAATATCGCCCACTTCAGCTACGACGAGAAACTGCGCAATCCCGGTCAGCTCCGCTATGCTTTCCGTATTTACCCGTGGAATGCTGAGCTTCCTCACAGACAGGATTTTGCGTATGTGCGCTGGTTCTGATAAACCATAGGTCGAACCTTTTACTTATCCCTCGGATTCTTGTTGAGAGTCCGGGGGATTAATTTTGCAGATTATTGGTTAAACTATTTTCCCGTTTCAGATTTCATGTTTTTCTCGTCAGTGGGGAAATATGAAGAAAAAACGTTATCTTTGCCAATTGAAATGGACACGAATCTTAAAAAAGAAATTCTTGATCGCAGATACCTGCGCATGGCCCGAATCTGGGCTGAGAATTCCTATTGCGAGCGCCGGAAGGTCGGCGCACTCCTTGTCAAAGACCGTATGATAATATCTGATGGGTATAATGGAACGCCGGCCGGTTTTGAGAATCATTGTGAAGATTCGGCTGGTCTGACGAAGCCATACGTTCTTCATGCCGAAGCAAATGCGATCACAAAGGTTGCGCGCAGTAATAATTCCAGCGACGGATCTACATTGTATATAACGGCATCTCCTTGTCTTGACTGTGCCAAGCTGATAATTCAGTCAGGTATTCGCCGCGTTGTCTTCAATGAACTTTATCGTATTACCGACGGAATAGACCTATTGCGTCGCGCCGGTATTGAAGTTGCTCATATCGAGCGACTTGAAACTCCTGATAATGAATAATAATACAAATTCCCGCAACCCTCTTACGTGGTTGCCGCTAATCCTCGCTGCAACATTCCTTGCAGGAATGTGGGTCGGAGGCTCATTTTTTGGTTCAGACTCGCCAAGAAGCCGCGCCTACAACAAGCTTAACGATATTCTCCATATTGTCGAGGGAGAATATGTCGACAAAATTGATGTTGACAGCCTTCTTGAACAGTCTATTCCTGATATTCTTGCCCATCTCGACCCACACTCAACATATATTCCGGCAAGTGATCTTCAGGCTGTTAATGATGAGCTCGGAGGCTCATTCAGCGGAATTGGTGTCTCTTTCAGTCTGATAAATGATACAATAACAGTTCTCGATGTCATATCGGGAGGCCCGAGTGAAAAGGTCGGTCTGCTTCCCGGCGACCGCATAGTCTCAATCAACGATTCGCTGTCTACAGGCAAAGCGTGGAATAATGAAAAGGTCATGACGACTCTTCGCGGTAAGAAAGGCTCGAAAGTCAAGCTTGGGATCAAGCGCACTACCGCTAAAGATGTTTTGACATTCACTGTTACGCGTGGAGATATTCCTGTCACTTCCATAGATGCCGCTTATCTTGCCAATCCAACAACCGGCTATATCCGGGTCAATAAATTCGGGGCAAATACCTATAGTGAATTCCTTCAGGCTCTCGTCAGTCTGCGTGAGAAAGGAGCGAAAGGCTATGTTATAGATTTACGCGAGAACGGAGGCGGTTTTATGGAGCCGGCTATATTGATGGCCAACGAGTTTCTTGATGAAGGACGTCTTATCGTGTCTACGCGCGGACGTCTCATGCAGAACAATTCCGATACGTATGCCGACGGAACCGGTGGCTTCAAGGATGCAGCTGTGGCTGTTCTGATAGATGAATTCTCGGCAAGCGCAAGTGAAATTTTTGCTGGCGCTATCCAGGATAATGACCGCGGTATGGTTGTCGGACGCCGTTCGTTTGGCAAGGGTCTGGTTCAGAATCAGACTATGTTGCCTGATAGTTCCGCTATCAGGCTGACCGTAGCGCGTTATTATACTCCGTCGGGGCGTTGTATTCAAAAGCGCTACAGCGACGGTGACATCAATGCCTATAATAATGACATCGTTGAGCGCATCAACCATGGGGAGCTGTACTCTGCCGACAGCATAAAGCTTGACAAGAGTCTTATTTTTAAGACTGTCGGCGGACGGTCTGTTTATGGCGGCGGAGGTATAATGCCTGATATATTTGTCGCTAATGACACCAGTGGCGTTACCTCCTATTATCTTAATGTCGCTAACGCCGGGCTTTTAAACAGATTTGCGTTCGAATATGCCGATCGTCATCGTTCAGAACTCCGTGGCTCCAAGGATGTCCATGACCTCGTGGGACGTCTTCCTGATGAAGATTTCCTGCTGCAGGAGTTTGTGAATTTTGCGGCAGACAACAACATACCTGCGCGTTGGTATTATATAAACATTTCCCGCAATCTTATTGTTAATCAGCTGAGAGCCCTGATTGCGCGTGATATTCTCAATCAGAGCGCATATTTCGAATATATAAATCGGAGTGATGTTGCGCTTAAAAGTGCAATTGAACAACTGAAGAAGAACCCTTTTAAGTCAGCCTCAAAATGAAGAAAGATGATATTCGCCGTTCTATGAGAGCGCGTAAAGCCATGCTCAGTGATGATGAACGTTTGTCAGCGGCAGAATCGGTGTTTGAACGGCTTGAACGTTCCGCAGCCTTTATGCTTGCCGAGCATATACTGATGTATCATTCTCTGCCTGACGAGCTTTCGACTCATGCTTTCCTCAAGAAATGGGGTAAGAAAAAACAATTTTTTTTGCCTCGGGTCAATGGCGTGAATCTTGATATTCTGCCTTATGACCAGAGCCGCCTCCAACATGGCGCGTTTCAGATAGAAGAACCTGAGGGTGATGACACGGTCGATGTATCTCAGATTGATATGGTTGTGGTGCCAGGTGTCGCGTTCGACCGTATGGGAAATCGACTTGGTCGAGGGAAGGGATTCTATGACAGACTCCTTTCCGATTGCAAGGCTACCAAGGTCGGAGTCGGATATGGGTTCCAGCTTATAGACGATGGTATTGACTGTGAGGCTCACGATGTGAAAATGGATATAATTATTGCCGGCGACAGCTGCTACGTTATCAATCATACTAAAGATTTCTAAGAAGCGAATACGTGATGAAGTCTGTTATCGTTGATACCGATACGCTTCGCGCTATAGGCTTGCGTGCGATGCTTGAGCGTTTTGGCGGCCTCGAACCGATTATAACAACCGATCCGACTACACTCTGTCCACTGGACGATTCTACTCTTTTTTTTGTCACACCTGAGGCATTTGCCTCTATGCCGATGTTTTACGTTCCTCGCCGGCAGCAAGTTGTTCTGATAATGGATTCAACAGATTCGCCGTTACCTGTTCTGCCGCCACATATCTCTGAGAATGAACTTGAAGAGCGTCTTGAGAATATTTTGGGGACATTGAAAGTCCCGGGCCGAACTGTCGCTCTTACTGATAGAGAACGTCAGGTATTGGCTCTTGCCGCACGCGGACTGATTAATAAGGAGATTGCCGATCGTCTTGAGATAAGTCTGAATACTGTTCTGACTCATCGAAAAAATATTTCCGCTAAGCTCGGAATTAAAAGTGTCGCGGCACTGAGCGTTTATGCTATGATGAACGGTCTCGTAGACTGATTCAGGCTTTTTTGCGTTTGAATCTGTTAACAAGACTGTTTATCGTTATTCCGGTCAAGTCGATAAATAGTATAGCTCCGAGTGCCATGATAAGGCCAATTACAAGTCTCCCCAGAATATGGTCAGGATATTCTGACGCATCTTTCATAGACTGATATGGATTCTCGATATCGAATGCCATCATTGACCGTTTCCATCTTACCACTCCGTTGTTGAGAAATACGAGCCCTACCTTACCGCGAACAAGTTCTTTCAGCAGAGTCGGTTCCGCACTGTAGATAGGGCTTTCTGACATTGAAATATCACGCCACCATTGAATCCCTCGGCTATCGGGGCTAACAAGCGTTACCATCGGTATATCGTGGGCCGACAGCTCGCGCTCGATTTCGTTTATTATGTAGGTATAACTTGGGTTGACACGTTCGATCTCCGGAATGACAATAAGCATCTGTCGGCCCTCAGGCTCTATGATGTCAGCTGTTATATCGTTGGAGTCGTCATCAAGGATAGTAAAGGTATCGTCGAGTTTCTCGCTCCCGCTCGTGAGTTCACGATCTACAAAAGTCCACGTCGAATCCGGCAGATTATCTTCGGTGAAGGATTCTCGCTTCCCGTTTTTTTCGTAGATGAAACTATAAACCACGTCGCCTGTTGGTTCAGCTGTGCTTAAAAGAGAGGTGCCTGTCGGAAAGCGCCTGAAGTCAAGTAATGGTTGCACATTATATCCGAGAAAGCTCACTGCGGCAACAAATATAGTCAGTGCGCCACCGACCATCCATTGGGTATAAGGTGTAAAGACGCCCCGGACTTTTTGGTTCCAAAGAATTAATCCGACGATCAAGAGGTCGATAAGAATATTCTTGGCAAAAGTTGCGCCATTGCTCAATATAATTAGATCGCCGAAGCAGCCGCAGTCGGCCACCGGGTCTGCAATCCATATATAAAGCGTCAGGGAGGTCATGAAGACCATTAACGCGGCCGATAGAACAGGAGTCACCCGTCTGTAGCAGCCTAAGAGCAGCAGTGCTCCGAGCAAAAATTCTCCCCACGATTGTATTAATGCCGCCATCAGGGTCAAGGTTCGGGGCTGAAGCATATCCCACGCGATAAGATATTCTTCGGTCTTGAACAAAGTTCCCCATGGATCAATTGCCTTGGCGAAACCTGACACCACGAAAACGCCTCCAACCACAAGCCGGAGAAGCCACACTGCGGCAATTTGCCACTTAGGAGTTTTCGAGGGTGAGTTTGATGAGAGCGAAAACTGCATAGTTGACCATATCCATATAGTTGGCGTCGATGCCTTCCGAGGCAACGGTCTTGCCGTTATTATTCTCGATACATTTTGTCCGCTGAATCTTCGTCAGAACCATATCGGTGTATGACGACGGGCGCATATCACGCCATGCCTCGCCATAGTCATGGTTTTTGGCAGAAAGCAGACTGCGGATTACGCCCACTGTCGAATCGTAGAGAGCGAGCGCTTTTGTATTGTCGATGTCGACGACTGTTGTCGAAGGCAGTCCAAGCTGTATAATACCCATTATTCCATAGTTGACTATGGCAACCCATTCGCCGGAAATGTCCTCGGCCACCATTGCCTGTTCAACTGTTTCCAGCGTCCTTATTCTTTTTGCCTTAATGAATATCTGATCTGTCAGCGATTCAGGTCGCAGAATTCGCCATGACGGGCCGTAATCGCTCATTTTTCTTTCGAAAAGCTCACGGCAACGGGCTATAATACAGTCGAATTGAGAGAGGGTATTCCTTGTTCCATTCATAGACTGCAAAGTTAGCAATTCGGCTCGAATTTTCCGAGATTTTTGCTACTTTTGCAATGATTTTGAATTAACCCAAACCAAATATATCATGAAGAAAGTTATTTCCACTTCCGCCGCTCCCGGAGCCATTGGCCCCTACAGTCAGGCTGTTGTCGCCGGTGATTTTGTTTATTGTTCGGGACAGTTACCGATTAACCCTGCCGATGGCAAAATGCCTGCGGGTGTCAATGCACAGACACGCCAGTCTCTTGCTAACGTCAAAGCTATCCTTGCTGAAGAGGGACTTACACTCGACAATGTCGTCAAAACTACAGTTTTCCTTGCCGACATGAGCCTGTTCGGTGAGATGAACCGTGTGTATGGCGAAGAATTTGCCGCCCCCTTCCCTGCCCGCTCGGCTTTTGCCGTCAAAGAGCTTCCTATGAACGCTCTCGTTGAGATCGAAGTGGTAGCTCACCGTTGAATTGTTACCGTAAAAACATGAAGGGCACGTCGGCGAGATCCGGCGTGCCCTTCATGTTAATTTGTCGGGGTTATTTGGATATTTTTTTCAGGATGTCTTTGGGGATAGCGTCTTTATTGACGAGAATATCAATAGTCTTTGCAAGGAAATAAGGTTCCGATACATAGATATATCCGCCGTAGAGCTGATTGTTATCCCATGAATTCTGGACTTTGTAGTATTTGTTGCCTTCCTGATCGACGGCTCGACCGACAATTACCATTCCATGGTCGTCAGTGGTTTCTTTACGGTCGAACATTTCCTGACGCATCTCGGGAGTGACTTTGATCTCTTCGACCGGGCCTTTGATGTCATAACGTGCATCCTTACGGTCTTTGTCGCTCAGCTGCACCCAGCGGCTCAGTTCCGTGCCGGTCATATCCTGGGAGTCTTTTGGCAGAGGAATTACTGCATAACCCTGACGCCATTTGAAGCCGCCTTCGCTGACATCTGCAGCCCACGCCACACTGTAACCGTTGTCAATGGCATTGTCGACTACAGCCTTGAGTTCCTCAAGCGGAATATTCATATATTTTTCTCCGAGCCAGTTATCGGCAAGTTCAATAACAAACGGCTGATAGTAGGGATGATGTGTCCATGATGTCAGAGGAATATAATCGCTCATGGAAATGCCGAGAGCATCGGCGAATGTGCGCGGGGTATAAGTTTTGCCCTCATAGGTGAATGTTTCGGGTATTTCACCGAAGTATGCTTCGAGCACACCGTCAATGGCTTTGGGCCATGCGGTTGACAAGCGTCCGCTGCCATGATTGTTGACGGCTGTGACAACACCTTTCATTACCCGGTCGAGTTCTCCATGGTCGTGCTTGTCTTCGCCATAGCTCAGACCGCTATAGGCGCTTTCAGGCATCATGCCGTAGCGATCCCATACGTAAGGAACGTCGAGAGCCGAGCCACCTGCGGCGAAGTTGGCGGTTCCGTCCATTCTGACAAAGCGTTTAGCCTTGTCGCCGTAGCATTTTCTGACAACAAACATTTCGCTGAGGTCAACTTCTTTGCCGGTCTTGCGAAGAATCTCGTTTTCCAGAAAAGTATTTGTCGAGAAACACCAGCAGGTGCCGCTCTTGTTCTGGTCCGTAACTGGGGTTGTCTTGACAAGTTTAATGTCAGTAAATTTGAATCCTGTCGAATCCGGGACGACAACTTTGTCGTCGTCCGCAGCAGCTGCGCCGATCACTGCCGCCGCAGCTGCAATCATTAGTGAGAAACGTTTCATCGTAATATAGATTTAAGGGTTAGTTGTTATTGGACAGAAGAGCTTCCGCCATTGATAAGGCCGCCCGTCGGCCGTCTCCCATCGCAAGGATAACAGTCGCTCCGCCGCGAACGATGTCGCCTCCGGCGTATATGTCGCTGATTGACGACTGCATGAGCTCGTCGTCGACTACGATCGTGCCACGCCTGCTGACATCAAGCCCTTCAATACTGCTCGGAACAATGGGATTTGGAGATACTCCAACGCTGACGATCACGAGGTCAACGGGAAGCTCTACGATGTCACCTTCGACCGGAACAGGTGATCGGCGCCCTGAGGCATCAGGCTCGCCAAGCTCCATGCGTTGGAGACGCATAGCGCTGACATGCCCGTGTTCGTCGCCGATATACTCTACGGGATTGTGAAGAGTCATGAAGGTAACCCCCTCCTGTCGGGCGTGATGCACTTCTTCGACACGAGCCGGCATCTCTGCCTCGCTGCGACGATAAACGACTATTGCTTCATCAGCTCCCATTCGTCGGGCCGTCCGGACGGCATCCATGGCGGTATTGCCTCCGCCGATAACGGCTACACGCCGTCCGCGCATGACGGGAGTATCAAATCCTTCGCGTCCGGCGCCCATGAGGTTTATGCGGGTCAGATATTCGTTGCACGACATAACGCCGTTAAGGTTTTCGCCCGGAATGTCCATGAAACGCGGCAGGCCGGCACCCGACCCTACGAATATACCGCGGAAGCCATTTTTACGGAGATCGTCGACGCTGATAGTTTTACCTACAATCACATCACGCTCGAATCTGACTCCGTTAGCTCTGAGCTGATCAATCTCGCGGTCAACGATCTCGTTTGGCAGACGGAATTCGGGAATACCGTACTTTAGCACTCCACCTATTTCATGTAGCGCCTCGTAAACCGTGACATCGAAACCTCTCGCTGCCATTGCGCCTGCAAATGAAAGACCGGCAGGCCCAGAACCGACAACGGCCACTTTTATTCCGTTAGGTTCTGCGGCTGAAGCTGCCGCAGCATTTCCGTGGTCGGCCGCATAACGCTCAAGATATCCGATCGCCACGGGCTTTTTATTCATCTTATTGTAGATACAGCGCGACTCGCACTGCTTTTCCTGAGGGCAAACGCGACCGCACACTGCCGGAAGCGCGCTTGTGTGCTTAAGAACAGCAGCGGCCGAATCAATGTCGCCGCGCTCAAGCTCTTTGATAAATCCGGGAATATCTATCGATACAGGACATCCGGTAACACAACCCGGATTCGGACAGTCGAGACATCGGCTGGCTTCGGAAGCAACCTGCTCGGCCGTGAGGCCGCGATTGACCTCTGATCGCGGGTTCCTAAGGCGTTCATCCGGCTCGAGTTCGGGCATCTGAGCCCGCTCTATTTCACCACGCTGGCGGGCATTGAGGCGGCTACGGAGCTCTACGCGCCATTGTGCGTCACGCCCGCGCTGAATTATCTTTTCTTTCATGAATTGTAAGCTTTTAGTCGGGTCATCATCTGGTCAAAATCAACCTTGTGGGCATCGAACTCGGGCCCGTCAACACATACAAATCTGGTTTTACCGTCGACAGTGACACGGCAGGCACCACACATTCCAGTGCCGTCAACCATTATGGTGTTGAGCGAGCAGACAGTCGGAATTCCGTATTCTTTGGTCAGCTTTGCCACAAATTTCATCATTATCGCCGGGCCGATCGTGACAACCTCATCGACCTTCTCGCGCTCTATAACCTTGCGCAGACCATCTGTGACGAGACCTTTCTCACCGGCCGAGCCGTCGTCAGTCATGATTATCACCTCGTCGCTCCAGGGTTCGATCTCATCGCGTAGAATTATGAGATCGGCAGAACGTGCCGCAAGAATCGATATAACGCGGTTTCCGGCCTGCTTCATCGCCTTTATGATCGGCAACAAAGGCGCTACGCCCACACCTCCGCCGCAGCATACGACAGTTCCTACGTTCTCAATGTGAGTCGCACGTCCGAGCGGCCCTACAACGTCGATCAGCTCTTCGCCCGGATTGAGAGCGCATATCTTGCGTGTCGACTCTCCAACTTCCTGAATTACAAGAGTGATAGTTCCGCGCTCAGTGTCGGCATCTGCTATGGTTAGAGGTATGCGTTCACCGCCCTCGCATGGACGCACAATCACGAAATGGCCCGGACGACGCGACTTGGCTATCAGGGGAGCCTCGACCATGAGCTTGGTAACGTGTGATGAAAATTTCTCTTTGTCAACAATTTTTGCCATTGGTAATGGATTTAACAAAGGCAAAAGTAGCCAAAAATTCCCATTATCCAAAAAATCCAGACAACTGATAATTTTTACTGGAGTATTTCTTTTCCATGTTTTTTATAGCGATTATGTTATCGCACTTCGATTTTTAATTGTAGACTTGCTGTTCTGAGGTATGTGCAAAAAAGAGAGGGGCTCATCACGAGTGCCTCTCTCTCCATTCATCACATTATGCTTATTTCTTCTAATCTCTATGCTTATGTTGGAAAATCAGTCTTTGGCTTAATCTTTCTTGCTTAATATCGGCTCTGCACAATGTCCCAGTCGACGAAGTCCCAGAGGGCGTTGAGGGCATCGGCACGTCTGTTCTGATAGTCGAGATAATATGCGTGTTCCCAGACGTCGAACGTCAGCAACGGTGTCAGTCCGTCGGTCAGCGGATTCTGGGCATTGGAGCCCTGAGTGATCAACAGCTTGCCGTTCTGGTCGCGCGAAAGCCATACCCAACCGGAACCGAACAGTCCGACTCCTGCATCGACGAACATCTTTTTAAACGCGTCGAAAGATCCGAAATCGCGATCTATGGCCTCACGCAGTCTGCCGCCGGGTTCACCTCCGCCATCCGGCGAGAAAGTGAAGAAATAGAAGATATGGTTCCATGCCTGCGATGCGTTGTTGAACAATGCACCTTTAGCGTTGCGGATAATATCCTCCAGTTCAGCGTTTTCAAACTCGGTGCCTTCGATCAGTCTGTTGAGATTGTCGATATAGGCTTTTTCATGCTTGCCGTAGTGGAAGCTGATTGTTTCAGCCGAGATTGCAGGAGCGAGGGCGTCTGCGGCGTAGGGAAGATCAGGTTGAGTGTATATCATCTTGAATATCGGTTTTTTGGATTGATGCAACAGCTATTTTATCAACTGCTACACTCTTAAAACACGCTGCCGCAATAATGGTTTGCCGCGGATGCGGCTTTAACAAACTTTAATTCACGGGAAATGCTTTCTCGACAGCTTTAATAATATTCGATCTGAATCCCAAACGGTTCCACGCTTTGTTGTTTCGTGAAGGGTTTACCCGGTTTGTAAGAATTGTGACAACAATTTTCTGTTCGGGATCGAGCCACATTCCGGTACCTGTAAAACCTGTATGTCCGCGCCATCTGCGTCCCATCGAAGTATCGAAGCCGATACCGCTTCTGACATAGTTGTTGACTACGGCTCTGTTGATAATCTGTTGTCCGTTGTAGTTCCCGTGATTGGCAAACATCTCGCCTATGGCTGTCAGCGAGCGCGCATTTGCAAAAAGTCCGGCATTACCCTGAATGCCTCCCGAGATTGCGGCCATCTCATCGTGGGCCGTGCCGCATACAGTCTGCCGCCGAAGTTCGCCGTCATACTCTGTAGCCGCGATCTCACTTTCGTCGAATATGTCGAGAGGCTGATAGCCGATACGGTCGAGTTTCATCGGGCCATAGATCTCGCGCGCGAGCCAACGGTTAATCGGAAGACGAGTGGCTGATTTCAGAGCCTCGGCGAGCATGACATAGTTAAGGCAGCTGTAGCGGTAAACGCGGCTATTGCTCTGATTGACGCCATTGATAATATATGACACCAGCGAATCTGGAGCGTTCTCAACGGCCCATATATTCCGCGCAACGCGCAGTGGGTAATGATCGCTTTTCTGTCGGCTGTAGAGGCCGCCGGGCTGAAAAGAGTCGTCGGAGAGCCATCCTGAGACATTCAGGTATGGAGGCATTCCAGTGTGATGTGTGGCAAGCTGCCGAATAGTCAGATCTCCTTTCGAGGTGCCACGCGACTCTTCGAGGAATTTGTCGAGTGTATCCGACAGTTTCATAACACCCTTTCCGTCTGCTGCCATGAGTCCGGCGAGGGTTCCTGCTATTTTAGATACTGAGGCGAGATCATAGAGAGTATTCTCATTGACGGCAGTTTTGTGCTTGATGTCGATGAACCCGGCATTACGTTCGTAGATAACACGTCCGTCACGAGTTATCAGTACTTGACAGCCCGGGTAAGCACCTGTTTCCAAGCCACGGTCAACAAGGCTGTCTATCTCAACTTTCATTTCTGCAATGCGGTCGGCATCGTTGGGAAGACCGCCTGCATGGACAAACCCTTCGACATCTACACCGTCGCCGCAGACTCCGATGTCACGGACTGTTACGGGCATCCGGCCTGTTATCGAGTAAAGACCACATAAACCTTCGGCGGCGGCACTCTGAAGCTCTGGGGTGTTATCTCCCACAATTACTATAGTTGGCAGGCGAAAAATCGCGTCGGCAAATGGCTGTATTTTATATGGATTCATAAAGAAGACAGGCACAAGTCGGTCACCATACTGCTTACGCACCTGCGAAACCTTTGCCACAGCTTCTTTCGACGAAGACAGAATCGGTACGATAACTTGTCCGCTGTTATCGTCGACTGGGCGGAGTCCACGCAGCGTCGCAGTGAAAGCTGAGGCCGTGCCTCCGACAGGAATTATTGCGACTCCGGCAGTACGGCCGAGTGGTAGCGCACCGGCATCGTTGCTCAATGCGATCACGCTCATACGCGATAACTCCCGAATGACATTACGGGTGTTTTCTGTAGAAAGTGAGTTGCCGGAAAAGCGTTTCGGAAGATCAGTGCAGAGATAGAATTTATTTGCGAGCAGTTTGCGGACGCTTGCCTCGACGGCTTCGGCCGAGAGGGTGCCGTTTGCCAAGGCTTTCATAACAGCATCGATGTCGGCAGACGGATTCAAAGAGCCCAACAGGACGTCAGCACCGGCGCGAAGCGCAGCAACACAATTATTGATGCCGTCAGGAGACTTAGCTCCTTTCATCTCGAGAGCATCGGTGAATACAAGACCATCGAATCCGAGATCATTGATAAGCAAACCGCTTATTATGCGTTTGGATAATGAAGCCGGCGTTCCAGAGGGATCTATGGCTGGAACATTAAGGTGCCCGACCATAATTCCGCCAATTCCATCATTGATCAGAGCTTTAAAAGGGAAAAGGTCGTTACGTCCGAGTTGTTCGGCATTACGCTCCACTTTGGGTATAGTCTTGTGAGAGTCGGCCGATGTGTCGCCATGACCGGGAAAATGTTTGGCCACAGCCATTACGCCCTCTTCCTCGAGCCCGCGGGCAAAAGCACGACATAGTTCTGCAACTCGTTCAGGATCTTCTCCGAAAGCCCGATAACCTATAACCGGATTGAGAGGATTAGAGTTGACATCGGCAACCGGCGCAAAGTCAACGGTAATTCCGAGACGTCGGAATTCACGTGCCATTTCACGTCCGTAATCCTCTACCGCCTTGAGGTTTCTTCCGGCTCCTATGGCAATATTATGAGGAAAACGTGGCGCGTCTTTGAGACGCATGGCCAGCCCCCATTCCGCATCGGCTGAAATCATAATAGGAACATCAGTCTGAGAAGCAGCCTGAGAAGCAAGTGAAGCGTATGACGACGTAGTCCCTTTACCAAAAAGAAGTCCTCCGACTTTCTCGCCAGACACATACTTCCGTATGGCCGCACGCCCGTTAGCGTCATCATCGATAACAAGATGGGGGAAAAACAGCTGTGCCACACGCTCTCGGGGCGACAGTGATGCATAAACAGAATCTACCCACTGGTCAACACGGGCAGCCTGCGATAAAAATGGTATAAAGAGAATCAGCGTATAGAACGCAATTCGGGTTAAACGGTTCAGGTTCATTTTTTCAGATACATTCTTGGATTATCGTCGGCTTTAAGCTTTCGCCCTTTTAACGCTCCATGTTCGAGCGAGTCGATTATATCATTAAAAATGACAGAATCGCTCTGCGCCAGAATATGCCCGCGCGTCAGAGGCTTCATGTAGTCGCCGCCATTAGCCAGATAGGATATTGTGGCAACGCGGTATATTCTATCGGGTTCGACCGGCTTGCCATCTATTGTTGCGGAGATTGGTTTAAGGTCTGCGCCGTAAGAAATATAGACTCCGCTACTGACCCCTTGCCCATTCTGTGAGCACATTATCTCGATATTCTCGAGCAGATCTTTTCCTTTGAGCTCTAAGACGACTATCTTATTGTCGAAAGGAAGCATTGTCATTATGTCTCCCTTAGTGATGCTCCCCTTTGAAAGGCCATTGCGAATACCTCCTTTGTTCATAATGGCAATATCAATGTTTGCTCCGGAAATCTCTTTGCCCCTGACTGCGACAAAATCGCTCAGTAAATTAAGAAGCTGCTGGGAATCCTGCGGGAAGTCAATTGCAGCGCGCCCGATCTTAACAGCGCCGACGGAATCAGCTTTCTGACGGTAGGGGCTGATAATTGCCTCGATAACCTCGTCGGATTTGTTTTTTGATGCCGTCAATTTATATAACTTTGATGACGCAGATCCATTCTCACTGAGGTCAATGTCGACCTGACCAAGCCAGCGTCCTTTGCTGCCGGTCTGAACGACGAGGACACTGTCACCTGCTGCGTTGGAAACGTATGGCGCAGGATTGAGAAGTGTATGGCTGTGACCGCCAATTATTACGTCGATGTCTTTTGAACGTGATGCCAGCTGTTGATCGTTAAGGCCATTGGGATCATCCCAGCCGATATGGGTAATGGCTACAACTCGGTCAACCTTTTCGATGTGTTTCAGATACCATGCCATAGCATTTGCAGCATCGTAGCCGTCGAGATAACGTAGTCCCTTCCAGTTCGCATAATCGATAAGCCCGGCGGGTTCGATATTTATAGCTATAAAGCCGATTTTTTTACCATCTATTTCCCTTACATAATACGGACGAATAAGACCGCGCAGAGCCGTTGAATCAACGTCATAGTTTGTCGACAATACAACAGGTTTCGCATTTCGCAGATTTGCGGCGAGACGTTCGATGCCATTGTCGAATTCGTGATTGCCGAGTATCTGAATGTCGTATCCGAGATGATTTAACAGCTTTTGTTCGACTTCACCGCCAAATAAAGTGAATAACATTGTTCCCTGCACTGCATCTCCGGCGTCGACAAGCATCACCGGATTCGGCGTTGCATTTCTGACGCTATCGATAATTGCCTTACGGCGTATAACTCCACCGAGATCTTCGGGGGCGTCCGTCGGATCAATCTGACTATGCGTGTCGTTGGAATGAAGTATCGTAAGATGCTGGCTGTTTGCCGTCAATATAGAGGCAGATAACAAAGCGGTTATGAGAATTCGTGTCATCTTCAGTTGGAATTGATTTGAAATATCGAGCGAAGTTACAAATTTATTGGCAGAATTGACAACTCTTTATTACCTTTGTCGTCGTAATTATTTATTATATGACCCGTAACGCCTTAAATATTATGCTCGCAGCTCTTGCATTGGTAATGACCGGCTGCTCGAAAAAGGGTGATACCGAAGTATGGGACAGCGAGGGCTCAGATTCCGTTGTGTCAGCACAAATCTCCGACTCCACGGAATTTACAGACTTACGTCTCTTCGAGCTCAAGGGCAAAGTTAAGAATGTCAAGCGCTCGACCTATTATGAGGTATCTTTTTCCGGAAAAGACCCGGTCATCCATCAGGACTCGCAACCGAGAGTAACAACTCTGACATTCAGTGAACTCGGCCAATATGTTTGCAGCCCGAGCGAACTCGTAAAGCGTGATGACCGTGGCCGAATTATATATTGGCGAGACAACCGCCGCAATGCCAAGAGTGTCCACCCCGGATTATTACGTGATACTATCGCATATAACTATCTGAATAATAACGTCATCGAGACCGGTGGAATGGGCGAATTCGCCGTAACGGTTTATGACAATGAGCCGCGTGTTATCGGAATGTTCAGCGATCCCGACATTGCCGGCTCAGAAATGACGGCAAATAATATATATCGTAAATTTGATCAAAACGGTAACTGGACTGAACGTCTGACTGTCTGGACTACGCGAAGCGCCGGCGATCGTCCTCATGTAAGTTACAGTCTTGAGCAGCGCGAAATCGAATATTACTGATTGCCATGAAAGAGATAAACTACGAAGCACTTATGGCTCTCACCTTCGAAATCGAAGGCCTTCTGATGCTGATGCGCGAGCGTGGCGGTGATTGTCCCGCTGAAGCAGAGATTCTGCTTGCTTCTAAAGCACGGATGCTTGCCGGTTATTTCAGTGAGCCGTCTGAAGAAAACCTGAAAGATTCAGAGCCGGAAGTTGAGACTATTGAAACTATAAAAGAAGAAGAGGTGAAAGAAGTCGATCTTGTCACCACTGTTTCGCAAGATAATGAAGAAGCTGACGGAAACAAGGATGTGCCTTTAGATGTGCCGACCTTCGATCAGATCGGTTTTGATCAGTCAATTCGTCTTGACGAGAAACTGGCACGCGATAGCGCGCGCGACTTGCGCCGGGCGTTTACCCTCAATGACCGGTTCAGGTTCCGTCGTGAGCTCTTCGGCAATAGCGAGAATAGGCTTGTCGAAGCTATTGATATTATCGATGCCATGAATTCACTTGATGAAGCGGAAGAGTATTTCTATGGAGATCTCGGATGGGATCGTGAAAGCGATGACGTCAAAGATTTCATGGCTATAGTGGCAAATCATTTCAGCAGTGGCGTATGAGCGGACGTCTCTACATAGTGCCTACTCCGGTCGGTAATATGTCTGACATGACGCCTCGTGCCATCGAGGTGCTCAAGTCCTGCTCCCTCGTTCTTGCAGAGGATACCCGGACAAGTGCTCCGCTTATGCGTCGTTTCGAGATAACCACCCCTATGACGTCTCATCACAAATTTAACGAACATACGTCGGTCAATCCGCTTGTTGACCGCATTGAATCCGGTGAAGACATCGCTTTGATCAGCGATGCCGGAACTCCCGGTATCTCAGATCCCGGATTTATGCTTTCCAGAGAATGTCGGCGTCGTGGTGTTGAAGTCATTACTCTGCCAGGGCCTACGGCCTTTGTGCCTGCTCTTGTCAGTTCGGGGCTGCCTTGTGACAGGTTTACATTCGAGGGATTTCTGCCGCCTAAAAAAGGACGTCGAACAAGACTAACTGAGATTGCCGCCAATAGGATGACAACAGTAATATATGAATCACCATTGCGACTTGTCAGGACTCTCACCGAGCTTTCTGAAGTCTGCGGCAATGATCGCGAAGCTTCTGTGTCACGCGAGATCTCTAAATTGCATGAACAAACAGTTCGTGGCACACTTTGTGAACTTATCAGTTATTTTTCAACGAACATACCGCGCGGTGAGATTGTTCTGATTGTAGGCCCTCAGCAAACAGAGAACCGAACTATACATCGGAATAAATACCGCGATGATAACAATAATGATAATATTTCACTCACGTAATCAAGTAAAAGCATGAAGAAAATTGCATTCATGGCAGCTATTTGCGCTGCAGCGACACTTGCCTCCTGCGGAAATGGAGACAAACTCAAAGAAGCTCAAAATGAGAACACCGAGCTTAAAGGCGACCTGCAGGAGACTCTCGCCACTCAGGACAGCCTCTTTATGCTGCTCAACGACATTTCTGATGGAATGAGCCAGATCAAGGATCTCGAAAAAATTGTCAACACCCCCTCTGACCTTTCCGGAGAATCACAGAGCAGAAAAGATCAGATCAAGAATGACATGATGGCCATCCAGCAAGCTTTACAGCAGCGCCGTGAACGTCTTGAACAGCTCGAAGCCAAGCTTAAAAACGAGGGAAATACTAACGCAACGCTTCAGAAGACAATCCAGAATCTGAAGAATCAGATTGCTGAGCAGCAGACTGAGATTTCGACACTGACAAATAAGCTTGCCGAGGCTAACATCAAGATCGAAGAGCTTGGCAACACGGTAACGACCCTCAATACTGCTGTTGATTCACTGAACACAGGTCTCAGCAATGAGAAGACCCAGCGTGCAGCCGCCGAAACTGCCGCTCAGGAAGCTACAAATGAGCTAAATACCGTGTATTACGCTATCGGGACGAAGAAAGAACTTAAAAGAAACAATATCTGGGATTGGAACAACGCTAAGAAAGCCAACAATTCCAATATGAGTTATTTCACCCGTGCCGACCGCCGTTCATTCACCACTCTGCCTCTTCACAGCAAAAAGGCCGAGGTGCGTTCAGGTCAGCCAACCGATTCTTATGTCATTGATACCGATGCCAATGGCCAGAAGATTCTTCGAATCACAAATCCCAACAAATTCTGGCAGCGTAGCAATTACCTGATCATTAAAGTAGACTAATCCCCTACTCGATTATAATATCGCGCCCCGAGAATCAGCAAATGATTTTCGGGGCGTTGCTTTATGTTTTTTGCAAGCTATGGCCCTTGAAAAGCCTGCATAAACTTATATTTCAATGAGGAAAGAAAAATTTCATACGCTTGACAATGTGGCCGACGACTAACAGAATCATCAGGAACCCGATTTTTCCATGTATAGCTCCGATAGGGCCGTGAACGCGTGAGGCCAACCAATCCAATGAAGCCGCCATTCCAGTGGCTAAGGTGAACAGCGATATCCACCAGAGCATTTTGGTTACATGACTTTTTAGATTCTTGAAACGGATAAACCAATTGCTCGACTTAAAGTGGAGCTGGATATGCCAGATACAGATCCCGAGGAAAAGGAGACTTAATCCTATATGAACCCAAATCCAGAAATAAGATGATCCGGAAAGAAGCTCCAATTGAATGCCTGAAAAGAGTGCACCTGTTGTCAAGACAATAAGACTCCAATCACATATCCGAAGTTTTGCAATTCTTTTCATTACTGCTATAGCTCTATGATTTTGGCATTGAGTGACATAACCATGAGAGCATAGTCTCATAAACTTGTTCGCGGATTATTTTCTTTGAAAGAACCAGATCGTGCAATCCGTCCTGAAATGTCACTTCGGTTACGTCGTTACCAAGACGGGTACCATAATATGAAATAGTCTCGACATCCAGAATTGCGTCGGCATGGAAATAGCTTTCCTTCGAATCTCCTTTTTTGACAGAGCAAGATGAATGCATCAATAAAACCGGAACCTTCACCGATTGACGGCGGAGTTGTTTCTGGCCCTGATAGATAGCCCGGATCCATCCTAAATCAGGATCCGGAAGGACGTCTGGTTTCCAATCTTCTCTATAGTGCCATTCTCCCTGATGGTGTGCTGATAAAGTGTTTGCATACCCTGCATCAGGTTCCTGATGGATCTTTACATTGGGAAATACTCGACCAAAACTACTTGCAATAGGAATTATGACTTTTTTCATAAAAGTCGGCATATTCCAGTCGAGAAAGGGACTGTTCAGCATAAGAGCCTTTATGAGAGGTGATGGTTTCTCGGACATATAGAGAGATGTTGTCAGTCCGCCGGTAGAATGTCCGAGTAATGCTATTGATTCGGTGCCGTCAGCTGATATAATTTCAACGGCACTATCGATATCAGGAAAATACTCATGGAGATCCCTGACCTGAAACAACCGTTGCCCCTCTAACAGAGAACGGCCGTACTTTCTCAAGTCAATGGCATAAAAGTTATATCCATGATCAACAAACATCTGTGCCATCTCCTTTTGTAGGAAATAATCACTGAATCCATGAACGTACAGGATTGCCTTATGAGACGGAGCGGTAGCAAGTTTACGAATCACGGTGCTGCGCACCTTTCCGCTATAATCAGCCGGATGATTTATGAATGCCATTTCGAAGCCATCGCCTAAAATGTCAGGCTGCCAGTTGACTGATTCCATTATTATTGCCTAATTAATCTATGCAAAGATACCATTTTTCATATTTTCCGGCAACATTGATGATGTCTATCGGTCGTGTAAAATCTGGTGTAATATACAAAAGTCGCTGAAATATCTGAATTTCAGCGACTTTATTAACGGCGTTCCTCCGATGTGGTCCCACTAGGACAATGGGGCTAAAATTAAGTATCGTGATTTTCAGACATTTGATCCGGGTGTAGAGACGGGTCGTTCCCGATTACTACTCCTACAGATTTCAATGTTCTTCCGCCATGTGGGACATGACTGAGGGCAAAATTACTGCTTTCCCGTCATTCACACAACACCTTGAGTGTTAAAAAATCTGCATTATTTATTAGATGTCTATTAAATACTTTATGTTTATGTCTTTTCAAGGTAATCTTTGACGGAATCAATCAAATCGGCATCTAAATTATATTCGTCACGAAAAAATATATTAACATTTATATCGGTAGATATTAACGAATTATTTACCGAATACAGATACTTTTTAAGTTCAAACAATTCATTGATTAACCATCCATGTTTCTTCAATACCCATCGGCACATAAAAGGGCACAACCCTGTGGGCTGACAATCCAAAGATGATTCCTCGATTTTCAATGTAATACATTCAGATTTTTTATACTCTTCTGCAGGTTTGGCCCAATCTGCCTTTTTAGCTTTGAAGCATTTCCGGCATTTGGAACCTCTGCTGAGTGCAAACATATATTTTACGTTAAGGTATAAATCGAAATTTAGAACCTCAGTTATAGGTCTCTGGTTCAGAGGTCTGTCTACAACTGGATATTTAGCCGTCAACTGAATCTCATCGGTTATAAGATGGGATATCCAATGGAATTTTGAAACTTCTCCCATATGTGGGATATTCTCGCGTAATAAATGATAATTAACTCTGTCGTTTGCTAAATCCAAAAGGTCAGCCATGCGAATTACAATCATCATGTATTTGAGGCTAATTAAATCATCCTTTGCTGTTGATTTAATGCCGTAAACATCTGCTGCATCATAGCCATGACTTTCAGAAACCGTTGCAACGAAAGATAACATTGCAGGATCAATATATTTAAAGAAACGGTTCGTTGAATTTCTTATATATTTTGCACTGTCCCATGGATGTGAGTCCCTGACACTATTCTCAAAGAATCCGAATATGCGTTTGAAAACGTCTATCATAAATTTTCCAGTGTCTTTGAGCCGGGTTGATCTTATGTCTGAGGTATCAATGGTGTTGAATTTTTCAAACTCATTACGTATACCATCAATAAAATCTGAAATAATTGAAAGGGAAGCTTCGTTGTCCCCACACAGGCTATACAGGTCTGGGTGGATTACCATACTGATGTCGTGGAGATAGCATGAAAGAAATAGAATATAGTAGTCTATGTTTTTTATGCATAGATAATCGATAGTCTTGATAATACGCACGGCCTTATTTATAAGTGTGACGGCATGCTCCTCATTATGGAGTGTATACGAGTTTAGGAACTTAGAACCGTTATACCACAATCCTTTGACAACACGATGTGTCAGAATAAGAGAGTCTACCCATTCGGGCTTCTGTGCCTTCCTAATAAATAGATTTAGAACTGCAAGAATCCCCATGTCAATAGCCATTCTATTCGATAGGTCATGAGGATTGATAGATTGCACGAAAAGCATAAATTCCTTGCAATTAAATCTTCGATTTCTGAGACGGGCAAGAATACGAAGTTCTGTATAGCAAAGAAGCCTCGAGTTGTCTTTGATAAACGATAATGCGTCAGAACTCCGAACCCCTACCATTTCGGAAAAATATGTATTTACAATCTTACGTTTGAACTCTTGAGAATTACGAAAAACAAATCGTGTGAAACGTGCTGAATCATAACCAAACAAAGTAAAGTCTCGACCCTTGTCCTCAATAAACTTTATCAGTTGATTTACCTGTTTCGTTTGGCTAAGATTTTTGTTTTCTTTGTAATTAATTTTCACCCATTTCCTCAGCGAGTGATAAGTGTCAATGGATAGTTTCTTCATTCTCAATGCCGCAGCCATATCCTTGTTGAAATAGAGATATGGTGCTTGATTTTCAGATACTCCAGTCAACTTCTTTTCAAATTCGCAGATGTCTTCTTGAAATTTTTTAGCAGCTGTATTTTGCTGCATATCAATCATGATACGACATTCCGAAGAAAAAATGTCTTCTTCGAATCGTTCAAACCATTCTGCTTTATTATCTACATCACCTTCTATTTCAAAATCTTTTCTGAACTTTTCAATCATTTCTTCAGTCAATTCTCCTTTGAGACGAATCTCGAAGATTAGCTTTCTGAAAAGAAAATACCTTTTGAACCGTTTCATTCTCTTCAGCTGCGCGGCACATCTGTTAATATGGGAAGAACTCTCTTCAGTTTCCTGCTGTTTTGATTGAAAATTCCGGAGGCGTTTGAGCTGGTTATCAACGACTTCTAAATATGAATTTAGCTTTTCATAAGAAACAGAATCATCAATTTCATCAAACGTATTGAAAATATCACCCATCATGGATGGTACACGAGCAAGATTCTCTTCACCTCCGAGAAGGTCATTGGACTCATCTATTATTCGAAACTCACTCTTCTCAGAGTCATGAACACTGATTTTGTAACAATCTTCACTCAATGTTTCCTGGAATTTGGAAAAAACAGGTGAGAGAATAGAGTCTTCAACTTTATTGTCTAATGAACGACCAAAGTATTCTCCGAGACTTTCATTAAGCCTTAATATCCGCTTTTGGAAATCTTCAAGTCTCTTATTTTCTGGCTCTTTATCTATATCTGATGTCAGATATATTATCGAATCATCAACATAAAAATATGCATCCCCTGCAAATTCATTTGTCATAATCTTACTAACCTCTATCATACACAAATTCCCGAATAGGTACGATTGAGGCAATCCCTGTGGTATACCTCTAACCATAAATTCATCGCCAGCAACATCATGACCATAATAAACTTCGGCCCATGGTTCGATGTTCTCTTTCTCTAATTTGAAATATAGTAGCTTAGAAACAATTACATTTAAACAGTCTTGATCTTCCGAACTGAATGAAGTTGAAAGCTTCTCTATGATGTAATTATAAATAAATGCCGGGTTTACAGAAGGAAAGAAATTTTTGATATCAAGAATAACCTCTGCGTTATACCTATGATTCTGTTTGTACTGCCGATTCTTATCAAGAGAATCTTCAGTATATTTCTTATATTGGTCTTGCCAACGTTTGAATAGTCGTTCTACATCCGTAGAAGGGACATTTCCATAAAAATTATGAGGGATAAGTTTTGATAAATCTGAAAGCTTGCGCTCGCCGCTTGAATCATCAAACATCAAAGGCAGAAGCAAACATACCATACAGATTTGATCAATTAAACCAGCTGTATGCATCGGACGGTATTTTATCTTTCCATCATCATATTTCTTAATTTTGAAATATACGCTGACTTTAAATAAATCATCTGGCGATGATAGCAAATCATTCAAGCGTCTTTCACATCTTTTTATTACGTCGCGTATAACCTCAATATCATATTTGTCTCCGAGTGAGTAATAAAGTACTAAATCAGAATTATTTAACAATCCTTTCTCAAAAACATACGATTCGAGCGCAAAAATAGCATTATAAATGTTCTGAGGATCAAGTATTGACTTGAACAGCCGGGTTTCTTTTATTTTTTCATACATGACTCTGCTATTTTTTAATTATACCATTTTCTATTGCTCTTTCTATTGATAATACAATTTCACTTCGATTGTCAGTGTTACCTTTCTTTTCACGATTATATACGCCAAGGAGAGTTGAATCCAAATACACCATTAAAACATAACCATTATCTGAAGCAGTTCTAACTACTTTTGAAAGTTCATTTAATTCGATGTCAACTTCATATCCTTTTTCTTTACTCCAATTTATTTTTATGAATCTGTTAATTACAAATTTTAGCGAGATACCCAAGGAGTGTATATTTTTTAAAAAGAAATTTATGTCGTCAATCATCAAATCAATGAATTGTTTGAATTTCATCAGAGCATATGCATATGTTTCACTTTCTGATGCCGAACCTATTTTATTGAGGAGATAGCTCCAATTATACTTGAATTGAGGATTAGAGCATAGAAAAAAGGTATAGGCACAAAGATTGCTATCTCTGTTAACAAGTAATTCTACTTGCGATTCCAATGTATTGTCCATATCTTCTTTTCCCCACATGTTTGGGTTGAAAAGAACGCTGAGAACTTGCTCCTTTTGTGATACCTGCCGCTGATATGAATCATCAGAATTCTTTTGATCCGAAAGATTTTGTCTTATTGCATTCCAAAGAGAATCCCTTGTGAGAAGATTCCTATTATTATTTTGGTTCCTCATAGCAATTTTATGATTGGTTTCTGTTAGCGAAATATGCGCCATAATCTTTGAAGCCATCAGGGACATCCAATTTCTCTATAGACACTCCATTGGATATACATAATGACTCAATACGATAATATGACGTAAGACCAGGATTGTCTTTATCATGGTACATTTTTAGTTTATATCCTTTCAAACGAATAATGTCCAACTCGGGAATCAGATGGGCACTCGGTATAGCTACAGCGTTTAGCCCAGCGGACAACAATGCCATGCAATCAGTTACCCCTTCTGCAATATAAAGTGAATCTCCCTTGGACAATCTATTTATGATAGGCAAATTAAAAAGACGTTTATTATAATGCGATAAAAACAGGAATCGTGTGGAGTTTGATGATTCTGCAAGATAACGGCTTTGGAGGGCAATAAGATTTCCATGAGTATCGTAAAACGGGAATATAAGGCATGGAGTGAAAACCTTTAAATTTCCAGTTTCCTCTTTTATAAGACCAGAGGCTCTTAGGTCGTTATCCGTAAATTGAGTCTTCAATGCCGCCAGTAGTTTTCTTGAATTGGTAATCGATCCAATCTTTAATTGTTCAATGATATCTTTTTTCAACTTTCTACGTTCATACAAAAAAGCTTTGGCCTCAGAGGATAGCTTAGAGTGGTCAACAATCCATTGACAAATTTCAGAAGCGAAAAGACCTGTTTCTGCCATCTCTGACGAATTAATCGGCAAAATACTTTTGGGCTTATATGGTGCCCGATATTGATTATTGCTCCAATATATTCCATACATTTGACCAAGTATTTCACATGCGCGAACAAAACCTACCCCTTCTTTCTGCATCACAAGACTTATCGGACCTTTCCCTCCTTTACCGCACGGGAAACACCACCAGTCCTGTCTATTCTTTCCGAGGAAACACAAACTTGGATGTCTATCACTATGCATGAAACATTTGCATTTATGACGGTTTATAGGACCTAAACCAAGCCGTTCTGCCACATCCTCGGTTGATAACGAATTGAGAGTATCAATAATATTTTGTGGAATAAGTCCCATACTACATTGAAATTATCCATTTTCCAGCTTTGGTAGAACCTTCGCGATAGAGAATACCATTTTTCTTTAACTGTCTTATAATTTTTTCAACACCACCAAGAGACAAATGGAGTTTTTCTGCAATTTCAGGAAGCGTAAGACTTCCATCATTAGATAAAAGTCTAATTACTCTTATTCTATTACTTTCTCCCTTACTATTTGAGCGATTGTTTTCAACATTAACAACTTCTTCCTTACTTTCTCCCTTACTTTCGGATGGATTTTGAACATTGCTGTTGATTTTTCCCTTACTTTCTACCTTACTTTCTTGGGTATTGCTTACCTCAATAAGGTCATCTGGATTACTATAAAGTAGCTTCATTGCCTCAACGTCGGGCTGATGTCCTTCAAAACCGAGAGTGAGCGTTGTACGGTCAACGCCGCCGGAGGTTGTCACTTCCAGTTGGGGTGTGCAATGATACACGCTCTGCCACGTCTTGAAGATGCCCTGAAGACCGCTACCGGCACGCTCTCCATACTCCACCATCGCAAGCATCTTCATCATCACTCCGTTTCGGGGGTCTGACGCGCTGTCCTGCAAAGCCTCGATCAACGACACACGCATACTGCCGGGATTGGCGAATTTGAAGCCTTCTGCACTTTTCTGAACCACCACACCACGCCGACCATAAAAGTCAGCATTTGCCAGCATATTCACCGTAGCCTCGCGCACAGTCTTGTGCAGTGGCGTATCCTCATCCCTGAAATTGCCTTTGAACATGAACGGGACTTTCAGGTCTGCCTGCAATTTCGGAATCACCTTTAGGATGAAGTCGAACACATTGCCGCTCCAGTCGCCCGACTGCGATGTAATACGGTCAGTCCAGCGGGCATAGATCCCATTGGTGCGGTTCTCCTGATAATCGAGAAAATAATTAGCAAAGACAGCGGTAATCTCATATTCATATCCGAACATAAGAAGACCGGCAACGGTCGGATGAAACTTGCCGGTATCCTTGTCTTCCCTGACCGCACCGATACGGCGCAGGAACATAGCATCATCTTCTTTATTCCACAGATGATTCTGACGGATAAGCTTGAATATATTACGGTAGGATTTGATGGTGTCCGGGCAGAACACAGAGACATCAAGGTCGGTAAGCAACTTGTTGTCATCAGTCACAAGCGCCGAATCCCTTATCATCAGAGATACCTCTTCAAGCGAACAATGATAGTCACCTTCAAAATTCCGGCGATATGTTCCTGTACGAGGATCAGAACCGACATACACTGGTCGGGATGTGCGCTCTGCGCGGGGCACATTAATGACTATTACATCCTTCCCTTCAAGTTTTTCCGCAACAGCCATGCTGTCGGTAAGGATATTGCTACTTACCTTCTGACGGTTGTTGACTGTATTCCAGAAGTCCTTCATCAACTTATGAACATCATCAAGTCCTTCGACATAAAGAGACCCGTCTTTGGCGTTTTCTTTTACTCCAAGCACAATCACACCGCCGTCGCTATTGGCGAAAGCGGAATACGATTCCCACAAAGAGTTGGGCAGACCGCCACGTGCCGACTTGACTTCAAGCAGGGAACTCTCTTTATATGTCGTCAGCAATTCGAGGCTGAAAGATTCCGGAGTATCCATGTTCAATGGTGTAATAAATGCAAATTTACAAAAAATTCCTGAGATACAGGCTGCTTAAATGCGATAATAAAAACACACAAAAGCCATAAGCCATCCATAAGCCATAATAACCACTCATTGGAAAGCGGCAAGAGGCTGGGCGGTCTTCATTGTTGGCGGCGGTTATGCCGTCAAAAGATGACGGTGCGAGCACTGACACCTTTCGACCGCATCGCGCCTAAGGGCAACTGCGGAACACCGAGAACTTTCAGAAAATCTCCGAAACAAACATCCACTTCGTTATAGCAGCCTCTGAGATTTTCTGTCTTTCCTCCGTGTTCTTTATCGCGGTTGCCTGATAAGGACTTTTACGACCGTCCCGCCATTTGCCGCTTGTTTCAGCAGTCCACGGGTCGAGACAGTAATAATCCGCCTTCCTTCGTTGTCGGCTTATCACAGACTCGCCCTGCCGGGACCGGTCTGTTCCATTTTTCAGTGTTTTATTGTTTTTTCAGATAAATCATATCTTGCAATGTCACCCCTTCCTCAATAATCGGAGCGGGGTAATTATCTGTGAAGAAATTTGGAATACGATGAGAATAGGAATAGCCACAGGATTTATAGAACCTCAATGTTGAGGGTGTTTCTCCAGTTCCAAGAATGATCTTTTTATTTGAGTTTTGAGATTCGACATATTCAAGCATCCGACGACCGTATCCATGCCGTCTATTTTCTGCTTTGACGGCAAGATTTTTTATTTCAACAGTATCAGAATCAAGATTGACGATTACGCAAACGGCTACCGGCTTACCATTGAATAAGCCGACATATAGGGTTCCCGAATAAAGATAACGCTCAATCATCGTTTCAGATTCATCTCCTATCAAAAGTATAGGAAGATACTGTTTCTTATCATTATCAATCTCGGTAATTGAAAAGTTGTCATCTGTTCCCATATTGCAAAATTAGACATTTTTCATGGAATTTCAGTCCCAATATGCTGTCATTCGTTTTCACCGTCATGGAAACTTAGCTCCAGTTATTATGCAGTCATATCAACTCAGGAAGCCTTGCTTGCTCGTAATTGAAAACGTGCGGTGCTGGGCTATTCTTTTGCCTTTTGGCTGAAAAATCTCCAGACCTACGTACGGCTCGTATTTTTAAGCCAAAGGGCGAACAGCCCTTCTTTGCCTCCGCACGCGACCGTGTCAACGAGCAAGCAAAACTTCGATAGTCGATAAACGCATAAAAAAAATGTCGCACGATGAAAACGAACAACAACATATCAAACAGACGAGGCAGAGCATCCATCTCCAGTCTCAACCGCATAAAAAGGGTTCTCCTTTGGTTGGTGGGGATAATCGGAGCGATACTCGGATTAGTGTTGTGGGTGTTTCTCCGACCGATATTCCGAGGCGTGGGCTGGGTTATCAGCCTTATATCTGCCCTAATGATAATCTTTTGGTTACTGACAAATCTCTAAAACTCAACTGATATGCCTACAATGAAATCAAACAACGCTGCAATTGCAGCAATGCAGCAGATGCTCCAGGAGCGTTGCATCGCAGAACCGATGTTTGCTATCAAGATGGCAAACCCATTAAAGAGCATGGAAGGTGCCGTGAACTATCTGTGCGCGACTATCCAAAAGAGCGGGATGTGTTGTGTAGATGAGGGTACCGTGATGAACATATTGGTCCACTACTTCGACGAGAACGAGATTGAGGACTGCGGAAAGGTCAACTGCGACATCGTGGTATCGAAGCCGGAACTCTCCGATGAGGACAAGGCAGAACTCAAGGAGCAGGCTATGGAGCAATACCGAGAGGAGCAACTCCGAGAAATCAGACGGCAGTCAGCACCGAAGGTTCAACCCAAGCTGACCACGGCACCCAAAGCCGGAGAAGAAATCAATGTTCAACCCAGTCTTTTTGACCTCTAAAACTCCAAGACAATGAAACCGAGAAATAAGAAACAGCAGCATATAGTGGAACTGAACGGGCGACTTCGCTCGCTCACCGCTCCACAAATGAAGTGGGCACTCAGTAATACCATCAAGCACTATGCCTACCGGCTGAAATCCGGAATGTGTACCTGTATGAAATGCGGACACGAATGGCTGGAGTCTCGCACCGGAATGTGCCTATGCCCCGAATGTGGTCAACTGATTGAAATCAAGGACACCAAAGAGCGTGTAATCCGCGACAAATCCTATTTCAACGTAATCACCACAATGGAGGACTATCAGGTAATCCGTATGTTCCTGATGATGGTTGAAATGCGAAAAGGAATGAAAGCAAAACCTGCATATCTTGAAATCGGCAGTTATTGGATTGACGATAAGGGCAATACCACCGTTGTTGGATTGCAGAGAACTTTGGGACACTACATAGATTCCTTTGCCTTTGGCTCTCCATTGGAGATAAGGCGCGACAATGACGCCTTCCAGCGCATATCCGACGAATGGGTGTATCCGCGCATCAAGGAGACGGACACCATCAAGCGCAACGGCTTCAATGGCAGTTGCCATTATATCCACCCAGTGAGCCTGTTCCAAGAATTGCTCACCAACCCAAAGGCTGAGACACTGATGAAAGCCAACGAGATAGAATTGCTCAGATACCTTTGTATCAGACCAGCCTACAAAGCGGACATCGACACCTATTGGAACTCCATCAAGATAGCGATGCGCAACGGCTACAAGGTCAAGGACGCACAGATGTGGATAGACTACATCAAGATGCTGGAGCGTTGTGGAAAAGACATCCAATCCCCCAAGTATATCTGCCCTGCCGACCTCAAAGAGGTTCATGACGATTATGTGGAGAAGGTCAACCGCCAGCGCAGAAAGGAGCTGTTGGAGAAAGACCGTCAGCAAGCCATCGAGGACAAAGCCAGGTTCGAGGAACTGAAATCACGCTACTTCGGGTTGGCTATGACGGACGGAGAGATTGAAATCCACTCCATCGACACCATTGACGATTACTACAAAATCGGAGAACGCAATCATATCTGTTGCGGGTCCGCCAAATATTTTCTCAAAGAAAAGACGTTGACCCTTACCGCCTATATCGGCAACAAGCAGATAGCCACCATTGAAATCTCTCTCGATGACTATCAAATAATTCAATGCCGAGCCTTCGCCAACGGCATCTGCGAATACACCGAGCAGATAACCGCCATTATCAACGCCAACAAGAAGATGATTGCCGAGCGCAAGAGAGCATAAGTTTAACCCTGCCACCGCCAATTCCGGCGGTGGCAACAATACCCCGAAGACTATGACACGAATGACCCAAAACGGAATATCTACTACCCCAGCCGGACAGGAACAGTATGAGACCTTCTACTCTGCCCACCGAGGGAAGAGGATAAGGAGGGTGATGTACGATTACAGAACGGAGGGAGGAGAATTGTTTTCAGTAGTCGCACCTACCCTCCGGGAGTGCCGTCAGAAACGTGACGAGTGGCTCGCCAAACGAGACAAGTAACCAACCTTTAGCTCGGCGAGGCTTGACCGAGCCAATGCCATATCAGTGAAGAAGGCGGTGAAGCGTGTTGCTCCATCGCCTTCAATTTGCCCAAAATTTGGCCGCCCAAAGGCGGCGAGAGGGTCATAATTCGTTCCGAAATTCACAGTTTTTTCTTAATTTTGCAATCCAAAACTTATCAAATCCAAGACAATACAGACAATATGACTAAAGCAGATATAGTTAACGAGATCGCCAGGACAACCGGCACTGATAGAGCCGCCGTTCTCTCGATTGTGGAACAGTTTATGACCGTCGTAAAAGACAGCCTCGCGCATGGCGAGAATGTATATCTTCGAGGCTTTGGCTCATTTATCGTAAAGACCCGTGCAGAGAAGACTGCCCGCAACATTAGCAAAAATACAGCTATAATTATCCCTGCTCATAATATCCCGGCGTTCAAGCCGGCAAACTCTTTCAAGGAGGAAGTCGCAAAATAAATCATGGAGGAGGATATTGAGCAACCGGATATAGAGATTGAGACAATCCATATTCAATCAGATAATTGCGACTGTCGGGAATGTCAAAAGACCCGTAATAAATACGTTGCCATCCTTGACATTGACCGATATATCGAATCGCTGAACGATTGGGATTGACATAAATAGAGAATAACTGCGCCGATGCTCAGACATTTGAGTATCGGCGCAGTTATAATTAAGGAACATACAATACGGCAAGTTCCGTCAATCTCCTTTTATGGAGACCGGGATGCCATTTCCCCTTGTAGCGACAATGTGAGGCGTAAGCACGGAATATGTTACGGTCTCCGGCTTTCAGTTTTTTCAGGACACTGCTTTTATTGACAGCTCCGGGACCGATGTTGTATGCAAGCGCGGCAAGAATATATCTGTCTTTGCCGTATTCTTTATACAGTTCACAAAATCTGGCATAGTCTTTACGCAGGAGCGCATCGGCCTCCCGTTCACTGTATTGACGCCTGACAAAACGCTCTCCACGCTGCACGACATGACCATAGCATATTGTCGGCCAATGACGGGGTTGGTGAAGCGTCTCGAACTTCTTTATGATTATTACCGCACGCTCAAAGAGAGGAAGTTCCATAATGTTCCTTTTTGCATTTGCGGCGGACGTTGCCGCCACAAGGGTCAGCAACGCCACGAAGAACAACATTATTCTTTTCATTGAACAACCGGCGTTACAGGACCGACCACCGGGCCGATGATTCTGCCGCCGTCATCATCGCTGTCTTTACCGTTGAACTCGAAAGTCTGTTCCCAAGGGGTAGAATGGAACGAGTCTTCCACGACGACAAGGAATTTATGACTGTCTGCTGATTTAGCGGTATAGTTCAGGCGGAAGGTCTTGCTTTCGAGCAACACGCGGTCATTGTTAACCAGCACAGGCCCGTCAACGAGTTTGAGCGTGCCATCCCCGTCATACTGGAAGTAGCGGATTGTGTATAGCGTGTTGGTATAGTTGCCTTCCGGCTTGATCTCGAAGCGCAGCTCCACGGTCTCGCCCTGCTTGATTTTGTCTCCGTATGGCATGACCTCCACGGTAAATGGATAGGACTGCTGAACGTCGAGGTCGTCTGAACAGGACACGAGAGAAAACACGAGGGCGAACAGAGTTGCCCAGAATCCGAAGAACCGGACAGGGGTAAGGCGCACGGCATCAATTTTATCAAGAATCATTTTCATTATTATTCAGAGTTTTATTTTGTTAGACTTTTTCGGATAGAGCGACATCAGGTAGTCGTTCAGATCCTTGTGATTTGGATAAAGTGCCGACTTGTCCATGACCCTGTCGCCGAACTCACGTTGGAGTCTGGCGAGCGCCGCACGACCGGCAGCGTCATTGTCAAGATAGCATTGGATGACGGTATAGTCAGACAGTGGCGTTATGGCTTTGGCAACATTTGAGACAGAGTTGAGCACAACCGAATCCATGCCGTCGTTGAAGCCGAGCCTTTCAGCCGAAAGAAAGTCAATGAACCCTTCAAAGACATTGCACCGGGGATTGCCATTGGCTATGGTAGAGATATGCTTCGGAGGATAGCTTCCCTTAAAGAAGGGATTCCTTAACTCCAGTCCATTGGCATTGTTCTCAAAGCCGATGGCATAGTAATCCTTGCCATGAAGCTCATAATCGACCTGCACACAATTTCGTTGGGCAATGTCGCGGAGTATGCCTCGGTCAGAGAGGTATTTCAGCAACGCAGGAGAAGTCAGCCGCGACACCTTTACATTCTCGAAGGTAGGTTCCTCAATAAACGGCGTTGGCTTATAAGGCTTAGCGACCGGGAGGCGCATCTTCTCCGCGATGTAATCGGCTTGCCTCAAAAAGTCCGTTTCACCGGACATTTCTCCGGCAAGCGAGAAGATGTCGCCTCCCGCGCCCGTTCCGAAGTCAAACCAAATCTGGCGATTCGGATTGACATGGAACGACGGTTTTCTCTCACTACGATACGGAGCGTAGTACCAAAGACCTTTGCTGTCGCGGCCCGTCGGCTGATAGCCCAACTGATTCAGAAACTCCACAAGGGAGATTTTCTTTATCTCGTCTATGTTCATAGGCGCATCTTTCGTTTGGGTTTGTCAGGCTCATGCTTTGGCGGTTCCTTCGGCATTTGACGGATGCTGACTTTCTGTTTATTCGACATTTCTCCGGCAATATACATGTTCAGTTCGCGCATATTGGCTGAGCCTGTCATTTCATACGCGAGATCATATATTCCGCCGTAGGCGCCGGATTTGGTATCGCGCCAGAGGTTTGTCTCGATGTTGATTACCATTGTCGGTTCACCCTTCGGGTCATACGGTGCCTTGTAGATTCGGAGATTACCGTCAGCCGCCACTGGATGTTCCTGTCCGAGAGCCTTCATAAAATCAGTGAGCCTTATCTTGCGTATGTCGGGTGTCACCACCTTCGGCTCCAATGGCTGTCGCGCCATTGCCGAAAGTTCCTTGCCATGCTCATAGTCGTTCATGTACTTGACGATGAAGTCTCGCAGATCCGTGTAAAGGTTCGGATTCATCTTCAGTGCTGCAAGGTCGATTATGTCTCCGCTCTGGTCGGTTGCATGGTCATACCATCGGTTCGTGTTGGTATCTACCACCAGCATCGGCTCAGGGTCATCGCGCTGCGGTGCATAGTAGAGTTTCATGTCCTCGAAAGCATTCACCGGCTTTTCACCGAGAGCTGCCATAAACTCCGTCAGCGGAATACGGGAAATGTCATTCTTTGTGTACCGCATAGGCTAAAACTGGTATTTGAGGTGAATGCCGTAGGCAAATAGAAAATGCCCGGTATCGTTGCCGAATACGAACTTCTCTTTCAGATGAGTGCCGAGCGCAACATGATCCGACAGATAGAAGTCAGCCGAGAGAGTGACGGCACCGCCATATATGAAAGCATCCCTTGCCTGAATGGTCGAGCCGTCACGGAGAACACTCTCACCCCAGTTAACCGTCTCGTAGCCAGCCAAAGCCGATATGCCGCCATAGAGGTGGAATGTCTGCGAGTAATCACTGACTATGCGGAGATTATATCCGGCTTCGCCTGTGAACTGTGCCACGGGAATACGGCCTTTCTCGCCGTATGGCTTGTAGGTCTGGAGATATTCGCCGCCGAAAGACCATGTGTTCGCATTGTTGCCCTTGATTATGGAGTAGAACACTCCGAGGTTATAACCGCAGTTGCGGGAATTTACGGTATAGAAACCGTTCACCATATCGGCACGGACTTCGATAGTTGACATTCCGGGGAGATTCCGCTGGGCGAATGCCTCCCCTGCGAACAGGGAAAGCACCGCCACAGCGAAGATTGAAAGAATCTTCTTCATGGACTTACTGGATTGAAAGTTCGTCGATTACATTTGCTCTCACGATGTCCTCGTTATCGACCACAAAGGACTGATGTCGGCCACCTTCTTTCTCGGCGACCTCGATAACGAGCTGCTTGTCGTCAGGGATAGTGAATTTCTCCAAGGCGAACACCGTCCTTTCGGAAGACTTGCCATGTACCACCGTCACATAGTTCTGGGCGCGGAGCGGTTCAAGTACCTGCTCCTGCATGGCAGTACGCTTTATAACCTTCTTGTCCACAATCTTGAAGCTCACGAAGTCGATGTCGAAAGCAATGTTGGAGGTGTTCTTCAGTTCTGTGTGAAAATAAAGCAAGCCATTGTTTGTGTAGATGGATTTCAGGAGGAACTGCACGCCGAAGCGCTTTGAGCCGATATGCTTGATTTCGCGCTTGTTCTGCTTGTATATTGATTTCATAATCAACTTGACAAGCATGGGAGACTCCTGTCCGAGTTTCTCCAGATATACCTCCTGCGCGTTGTTTGGACGGTTCACCGCCTCGCCGTCATGGAGAAAGTCTGTCATTTCAATGCTTAGAAGCAACGGCTCTTTCGCAAATTTCACGTTGAACACATAGTAGGCACCATCTTCAGTGATTACCGAGAGATTTGTTTCCTGCTTGAACGACTTGAAGGCAGATTTTACGCGCAACACGTTCTTCGCACCGTCGGCGAGTCCGGCGACAAGGTTCTCATTGCCGAGGTCACAATATACTATTTCCGACGGGAAAATAATATGTGTAGTTTTCTCGAAACATACCTCCAGCGCGTGAGGGGGAATCATCCGGTCGAAGCCGACTTTGCGGGTCAGGCCGTCGAACTTGTCGCCATCGGTATAGTTTGAGCCATACACTTTAAAGTCATGGTCGGCTACCTGTTCCGTGCCTGACGACACGTTGTTATCAGCGTTTTTTGCGGCCTTGCTCTTGGCGAAGGCCGGGGTTACCATGCCGAGAACAGCAATGGTGGAGAGAAAAATATTTTTCAGTTTCATATTTCGAACTTTAATACTTGAAAACTTGTATATATCGTATATATAAGCTAACTTTGCAACACAAAAGAATTGACTATGAGCACTACTCAAACCGTGGGTATTCCCACACGCCGCAAACTGATAGACATTCCTGAGAATGTTTTCCAGGCTCTTAACATCAAGGCAGCCGCCATGGGCACCAACCTCAAGAAATATATCGAGGAACTGTTGGTTCAGGAAGCCGAGGAGATGGATGACGCAGAGGTTTACAAATATCTGGTCGCTACGCGCCCAGAAGGGAAAATCATGCTAAACGAGCAGGAGAAGGACGACTTTATGCGCAAGCATAAATTAGGAGCATACCGATGAGCGTCGATTTCTCGAAGGATTTTTCCAAAGCGCTTGATAAGCTCTCGGGCAAAATCTACGATTCTGTCAGGGAAGCCATCAACAATGTCGTTGATGCGAATTCCTTGGAGGATATACAGAACCTCCGGAAAATAGAGACACTGAACAGCGTTTACCGCATACGCATAGGGAGTAAGCGGGCATTCTTTGTGCTGCATATCGAGATAGAGGGTGATCTCGTAAAATTTGAATATCTGCTTAATCGTGGCGAGGCCTACGATAAGAAGAATATGGAGAAATTACGAAATCGCGACGTGTGATCAAGTGTCATCAGGCTGGTAAAGCATAACCTTGTACCCGGATTTAAGATGCACCTTGACAGTTCGCAGTTTCTTGTTGAGATACTGGCTGACACCATTTATCAGCCCGCGCCCTACATCCGAGGCAATCTGCGCACCGGTATTGGTGGTCAGGTTGATTGAGCTGCCCATTGTCGAACCCATATTGGCGCCAATCTCATGGATTGCGTCTGACTCCATTGAATTAGGAATGTTGATACCTTCCTGACCGTCGGAATCAAACACCTGCAATTCAACCTCATAAACCGAGCCGTTTGCCTCTATGGAGGTAATCTCCACTTCAAGACGTTCTCCCTGCAAGCGTGCCTGGCCTACAATCAGGGTATTTCGGGGAATCAGGCTGTTTCCTACCCACATCGGTTCCGTAAGGCGCAGCTTTACCGACTGACCGCTGATAACGCTCTGGTCTCCGGCAACGACTGCGGCGATGGTGTTTTTCTGAGTTATGGCTTTGCCACCGACCGAAGTGGTAAAGGCTCTGTCAGATGAGGCACCGAGAGATGACACTACGTTGCGTTTAACCTGAGCGACAGGCAGAACGTCCCGTTTTCCCTTCTCTTCCGTATCGGCTCGGGGAGGATAATCAACACCATTGCCGGTTCCCATATATTTTGCGGCGAGCAAGTAGGAGCGTTCCATCAGTTCCAGTTCATCAGGCTGCACCTGTTGCTGTGCCAGAGCGTTTTGTGTCTCCAGTTCCGCAATCCGCTCCTGCAATGCAGCGACCTCCGCCGAATTTGAGGAATAATCGGGGACATAAAAGTCCTGCAAAGAAGCCTGTACCTGCTGATACTGTTCAGCCGACTGTTCTATTGCCGAGGGTTCTGCAACAGTGACAGAATCAGTGGAGGGAATTGTGGAGTCCAGAGTGTTGATAACTGCCTGCTTCCTCTGTTTCTCTCTTGCCGCATCAGCCGCCTCGTATTCCTGAACCTTTGTGCCTATCACCTCGCTTTCACCGGCCGGGATTTCAGTGTTGAAGGCATCCCCGGTCTTTTCATCATCCTTGTTGAGGCTGGAATACAGCAGCCATAGAATTACAATTCCCGAAAGAATCGCCGCAGGGAACACGACAAGATATTTCATCATCTTCTGGCGTTCCGCCGGTGTCTTGGGCTGGAAATATGAATTAATCTTCGCTTTCCACTCCTGTATCGTCATAGGCAGAATCGGTTTGTTTACAGTATTCCTGTTTGAGAGGCAGTTCCCCTTCTTCAGGATATTCAGAGAGTTTCGGTTCAGGCAACTCGAATTCATGGAGATGCTCCACCTCATACTCGAATACCGCACGTTTCGCGCCCATCCTGTAACAGGCATGACCGAATACGAAGAAGGCAATCAGGATAAAAGCCGACAGCAATACGGTCACGACAATCAGACGCTGTCTATGGGGCATATCGTCACAGACCTGTCTTATCTTACCGCTGACTTTGTTCTTCGGTTGTCGCCAGACCCAATCCATGAGTCCGGCGAGATTAGATTTATTTTTCATAATCAGTTATCGTTTAGTTGTGATAATATCCTTGTTTTCAAGGATGTTGAAGCCTTCGATGATAAATCCGTTGGGGTTGTCATCGGAGCGTGACACGTTGGAGAGTCGGCAGGTTGTCACCAGTGTCCTCTTTGTCACGTTGGATTCACGGATTATCATCTGTCTGGCATAGGTCCTGGCGGTGTAGGGATAGTTGTTGAAATCACATACTACGCTGTCAACCTGCACCACCTGATTTATATTCCCCGCTATGATGCGATTGTAGTAACCTTTCTCCGAGAAATCGGTATAGTAGTTGTATGCGCTTTTGTCGGAGAGTATCAACGCACGGTTTATGTTGTGCTCGATTGCCGACTTGTCGGGTGAAAGGTTGAAGAACAGTTCATGGAAGCGGCGCACATGCTCACGTGCCTCCGCCGGGCGGTTCTGCTCCATGTCCTGCGACAGGGCAAGCATAAGGGACTTGCCGTTATCGAGTACGTAGATTTTCTCACGCTGTCTTTCAGCGAAATTGAAAACCATTATCAGGGCCACGGAAACCACCACCGCGCACATAGCCACGAACACTATTCCGAAAAGACGTATCTGACGGAAAGAGGACTCGATGTTTTTCAGTGACTTAAATTCCATTCATTATAGGTTTTAAGTCATAGTTACGAGTGAAGAAGTGACAGTCGCCAACTTCGTCATTCATAACTATGAGTTCATACTTTATTTGAGAAGTTTGCCGATGCGTCCGGCGGCATTGCCTGCCACGGCACCGCCGACGCTGCCAGCCATGGAACCTGTCTGCATGGTCGTGTTGTTGACGGCACGGTTATAGTTCCCTGCGCCACCTGCCTGAATAATCCAGCCCGAAACGGTAGGAATCGTAAAGTAACCTATAATCCCGATTATCATAAAAATGACATAACAAGTATTTGAACTGTCGAGGTTTGCGTTGGGATTGTTGGTCAGTTCCGATATGTCGTTCTGGAGCATCAGCACCTGTATTTTCGCCAATATCGTTGAAAACAGGTCTGCCACCGGCAGCCACAGATATGTCTGTATATAGCGCTGGATCCATGTAGTCAGTGTTGACTGGAATCCGTCCCACACCGACAATGCGAAAGCAATGGGTCCGAGAATGGCGAGGACTATGAGAAAGAAAGTCCTCAGCGTGTCGATCGTCAGCGAAGCAGCCTGAAACAGTATCTCCAGCAGTTCACGGAAGAAATTCTGTATCGCCTTCTTGACCTTATACATTCCGCGCTCGATATACATTCCGGCGGCAGTTCCCACTTCGGTAACTCCCAGTTCGTCTATCTGCCTGTCAAACTCCGCGTCATCCACGAGATATGCCGTGGACGGGTCCCGCATCATCGCCTCATACTCCAGCCTGTCCTTTTCCTCCCGGTATTTCTGCATGTCGAGGGTCTGACCTTCGAGCATGGAGGCGGTTCCCTGCACAATCGGCGACATCACCGAATTGATGGTGCCGAGCACTATTGTCGGAAAGAACATGATGCACAGTCCGATGGCGAATGGACGCAACAGCGGGAACACATCAACGGGTTCCGCCGCTGCCAATGCTCTCCATATACGGTAGGCTACATAGAACAGAGCACCTAATCCGGCTATGCCCTGGGCTACACCTGCCATGTCGGAGCAGAGCGGCATCATCTCGTCATAGAGGGAGCGGAGGATGGTGTGGAGATTTGAAAAATCAATGGTGCACAGCATAGGCATCACCAGTATTTTTCAGAGCCGTCACCGTAGAGATTGATCACGCGCTGGGTATCCGCCTTTTTCTTTGCCCTAAGATATGAGACGGAGATATTCTTGTTGGTGTAATAGGCGGTCAGGTTCTTCAGCCGTTTCATCTCCTTGTAACAGTCATCGACCACATCCATTCTATCCTTGTCGGTCATTGAGAGAGTGGTGATGTTGACCACCTGCTTCAAGTCTCCGAGGACACCGTTGGCTTCTTCCAGAATCCTGGTATAGCCGGACGCGATTGCCGACAGTTCACTTGACGTGAAATTCGGGTCGGTCAGCATCTTCTGGAAGTTGTTGACGTAATAGCCGGAGATGTTGCCGAGCATCAGTATTGTCTGCTGCACCTTGCGGGCATCGCGGACAAGATTGTTGACTGACTGAAGTGCGTCGTAATATTTCTTCGCCTGCTGGTAAATCTTCACCGTCTCCTGAAACGATTTCACCATGTGGGTCGCCGTCTGCGACTCCTGAACAAGTGATTTTGACGAGTTTACGATGCTTTGGGCGATATTGGACGGGTCGATGACCGTCCACTGGGCGTTTGCTTTGCCGGCTCCGAAGAGCAGGCAAAACAGAACGAGGGGTAAGAGTAATTTCAATTTCTTCATAAATACTTTCAGTTAGATTTTGGAGGCAACTCCGGTTATGATTTTCACTCCGGCGTATAGCAGGAGCAACGGCAGCATGAGCATGACCGTAACACAGAAAACCATTGCCAACAGAATGATGGCGATAATCCGGACTGCCTTCATCATTGAATGATGTTGCGGTTGACAGCATCTTCTTTTACCGTAGATATGACCTCCTTTAGTTTGCGGCACACTTCGCGTTCAAAATCAAGAGGCTCTACTTCGCAAGGCTCTGATTGAGGACACGCGGTATTGTCAAGATTGAAGCGGAAATATGTCCGCTTGAGTTCCGAGACAAAGATTTCATCCACATCGTCGGATACACCGAGTGTCAGCAAGTCGATACTTTCAGCACAATAGACATTGTCGTCATGCAGCCAGCCCTGAATATCCCGGAGAATAAACTCCTGTTTGAGAACCGTTCCCGGAATCTCGTCGCCATCGAACTTCACCTTATAATATCCGCCATGCTCCGAGATTGTCATGAAGTCGCCCCTGTCGCTTATCCATTCTCCCACCATCCGGGGACGCAAGTCCTCCGGTACTGGTGATTTGTAATTCGCTATCACTTCCTTGACAGAGAGACCGATCCTTTCGCCTATGCGCACTACAATATTGTCGGCGCGTTTAGCCCCGCGGTTCAGGGCTTTGGCAGACTTCTCCTTGACCAAGGCATTGAAATGTCCGCAGGTTTTGATTGCCAGCATGATGCAGCCGGCACAAAGGACAATCCCAAGACTGATGATCACCACGGCGGTCATCACGTTTAGGACAGGCCCGATAGATTCTATAATTTCTTCAAACATATATTATTCGTTAGTTATTCGTTTTATGGCGGCTTCTGTATCGCCGCCGAGCTTTGCAGCCATGTCGAGCACCCTGATTTTTTCGCTTTCTTCGGTGGTATAGCAATAGTATTCCTCTTTGCTGACCTCTGTGGCATAGACGGCTGACTGCGTTCCGCCAAGACCGATCCACACCTCTTTATAAAGGCGGTTAGGGTTGTTCGCCATGTTGATACTGAGTATCTGGCTTTTCTCCTTGTCGGTCAAGCCGAGCAAATCCTGTATCTGGTCGAAGCGGTTCATATACTTTCTCTGGTCGAGGAGTATCTTGCAGTCGGAGTTGTTGATGATGGTCTCCTTGACAATCGGCGACGATATAATATCATCGACTTCCTGTGTAACCACCACAGCCTCACCGAAATACTTTCTGACCGTCTTGAACAGATATTTCAGATATTCAGCCATATTAGCTGTAGAGAGGGCTTTCCACGCTTCCTCCACGATTATCATCTTGCGAATTCCCTTGAGGCGACGCATCTTGTTGATGAAAGCCTCCATGATGATGATTGTCACTATCGGGAAGAGTTCGCGGTTCTCTTTTATCTGGTCTATCTCGAATACCACAAACCGCTTGTTGAGCAGGTCGATGTTCTCCTTTGAGTTAAGGAGAAAGTCGAATCGGCCTCCGTGGTAATACTGGCGCAAGGTTGTCAGGAAATTGTCGATGTCGAAGTCCTGTTTGTAGATGGGAATGGGACGCTGCGCCATTTCAGCGCGGTATTCGTCGCGCATAAATTCATAGAACGAATTAAAACACGGTACTATATCCTTGTCCGCCCGCATCTTGTCAAGGAACATCGACAACGCCGAGCCAAGCTCACCCGATTCAGTCTTCGTAACCTTGTCGTCCTCCGACTTCCAAAGTGTGAGAAGCAATGTCTTGATACTATCCTTTTTCTCCACATCGAAGATCCCGTCTTCAGTGTAAAACGGATTGAAAGAAATCGGGCGCTCTTCCGTGTAGGTGTAATAGATGCCGTCCTCTCCGTGTGTCCGGTTGTAGATAAGATTGCACAGACCTTCGTAGGAATTGCCGGTGTCAATCAGTAGAATATGGGTATTCTGTTCATAATACTGGCGCACAAGATGGTTGGTGAAGAACGATTTTCCGGAACCTGACGGACCGAGGATGAACTTGTTGCGGTTGGTGGTTATGCCGCGTTTCATCGGCTCATCGGAGATGTCGAGGTGCAGCGGCTTACCTGTCAACCTGTCGACCATCTTTATTCCGAAAGGAGATAATGATGAACGATAATTTGTCTCGGCAGTGAAGAAACATGCAGCCGGCTCAATGAATGTGTAGAACGATTCTTCCGCCGGAAAGTCAGCCTCGTTTCCGGGCATCCCGGCCCAGAACAATGTCGGGCAGTCGATTGTGTTGTGTCTGGGCATACACCACATTGTAGCCAGCTGGCCGCCGACATCGTTCTTGATGCGCCGCAGTTCTTCGCTGTCATCACTCCACGCCATAACATTGAAGTGGGCTCGGACGGAAGTCAGTCCGAATGAATGTGCCTCATTGAGATAGCGGTCAATCCACTCCTTATTTATAGAGTTGCTTCGGCTATACCTCGAAAGGCTGTTCATGTTCCTCGCCGTTTTCTCGAACTTCGCCAGATTCTCGTCATGGTCGTCAATCAGGATATACTGATTGTAGATATGGTTGCAGGGCAACAGCAACCCGACGGGTGAGGCAAAGGAGAGACGGCAGTCACTTCGGTCAGTCGATAAGCGTTCATATCGGTTGTCGGTACTGACCTTCCCGGGCAGATCCTCCGTATCCGAAAGAGTGTGCAGGCACAGCATCTTGTCGCCAATCCGCATTTGCTGCGCCGAGAGGTCTATGTCCTCCAGACAACTCACATTATCGAGAGAGAGCGACATATATTTCTCGATCAGACCGGATTCCTTTTCGGTGCCGACCAGTTCATCATCAGACAGACGGCGCAGCCTGATATAGCCGGTGTCGTTGATGATGCGCTCGAACTGTTCCACCGATTCCATGAACTTCACCACCATTTCCGGGTTAAGTTCCTTCGGTGTCATGCGTCCACGGCATAGTGTGGAGAAATTGCTCTGCTGACGCGCCCGTTCCTTGGTCGTCTTGGTAAGGAAGAGATAACACTCGTGTGCCAGATACGGACGCTCATTGAAATGTCGTTCAAACGAGCGGTCGAGGAATGAGAGGTCATCCTTTTGGAGTTCCGGCTTATAGGTCTCGCTGACAAACCAGTCCTGCTTATGCACGACCGAGAAATGGGGCAACACCTTGATTGCTTTGCTCCATGCTCCGTGCATGGCTTCATATTCCTGCGAGGTGACGGTGAACAGTTCCGGGAGTTCTACCTTGAACGCAACCGTGATGTCGGCATCCTTCGAGATTATGCAGCCGTGTTCCACGGCGAGAAGCGGCAGCTTCGATTCCAGTGTTGTGGCTTTGAGTGTGTTTCTCATAGGCGGTGTTTTATCAAGCGGTTGAGCCGTAAACGGTTGATTATGTATCTGGGCCGGTATTTCACCGAGGTCAGTTTCATCAGACCGTATTGTCCGTATTTCCCGTTCAGGTGGAAAGTGTACCACACCAGAATTGATGCGCTTACCGCGCCGAAGCCGATGCAGAACCATTGCGGGACACCGCACATATACAGGATGACGAACAACACGAAGTCTGCGATAAGGCTTCCGGCAAAAATGAACAGATACTGCGCCTTCAGACCTTTGTACTCCACCGTTCTTCCAATACCTTTATTGATGGAATACTCTGCCATTTAGAGGAAGAAGGAACGGAGAATGGTTGCGGCGACAATGAGGAAGATGCAGGCTCCGAACCAAGAGGCGGCTGTCTTGCTGGTGTCGGGGTCGCCGGAGCTGAACTTTCCATAGACCTTGACGCCTCCGATGAGACCCACGACAGCGCCGATAGCATAGATTAGTTTCGTCCCTGGGTCGAAATAGCTGGAAATCATGGAGGTAGCCTGATTGATGCCTGACATTCCGTCACCTGCGGCCCACATCTGTATGGCTGCGGTGAGAAGGAGCATCGCCGCCATCGGACGGCGCATGTGCGGCGCGTTCATCCATGCCACGATTCGGTTATACACTTTTTTGAGGATTTTTATCATAAGCAATTCGGTTTCGTTAATAATCAGGAGAGAATATTGAGATTGATCCGGTCAACGTCAAAGGTGTCGATGGCCTTGGAATATACCACCTTTTTCTTTGCGATGACCTCTTTTGAGAGTTCCTCTTCCTCATCACCATAGATGATGGTGAGGATGCGGGTGCGGACTTTGGGGTCAAGCGAAAGGTGTTCTGCAAGCTGGGTCCCTTCTATTCCTTTCAGGGTCTCTCTGGCGGCAGCGGCTTCCTCAGGAGTGTGCGGCTCATCTTTCGCCACACGTACCGCGCTTTCAAGCGCCTTGAAGTCCTGACCGCCGGGAACAGGCTCATGGGGAACAGGAGACTCACCGAATGATTCTCCGACAGTATGGCGCGTGAATGTCTCGTCAAGTTTATCCTGCGGGATTGTCGGAACAGAAGGTTTCTTCTCTCCTTCGTCGCCAGGGTCAAGACCTACATCTTCGGGACGGGTCATTTCTGACACCACACGGTCGATTCGCTCAATATCGGCTGTTACTTTTGCATTGGCTGCGGCCACTTTTGCATCAATCAGCGCGTTGATACGCTCCATGTCTACATGGCTGCGCCCTACAAGGTCATCGTCATCTTTCTCGGGCGATGCCGGCGGTGGCGGTTCCTCCGGCTTGGAGGAAGCAGACGCAGGCGGCATTACATCTGGCTTTTTCAGCACCTTGCCGATGAGGAATAGGTTGCTTGCAAGCAACGCGATTATCACCAAGAGTTCCATTAAAACAGGGGCTGTGTATTGGTGAGGTAGATTGCGTTGATGGAGTCGCGGTTGCGCTCCAGATGCTCACGGACAATCTCAGTCACATAGTTCCCGACAGAAGTTTTGTCCTTGCCGACAGCGGCGACCATGCGTGTGAGAAGTGCGTGCATTTCTGCGGAGATATAGACACGCTTGTTGTCGTTTAGACGGTTGTTTGAAAGGAACCGCTCCTGATATTTACGGGCTGCGGCCAGTGACGGTGACTGCCTTTCGAGAGCCTCCGACAGACCGCCGGATACGGCTCCCGCTACTTTCTCCATGAATGGAGAGGAAGTGGTATTACTCATTTTCGTTATACTTATTCTTCAGTTCAGTTATTTGTGCCTCATAGTCACGGAAGTGCTGCTCCAGCACGTTGTTGATAAAGGTTGACAGATTGGCGCGGTGGCTCCGGCACAAGGTTTCGAGAAATATTATCTTCGCTTTCAGTTCAGGATGTATCTTGACTTGCGACCATCCGTTTTCCGGGAACCTGTATTTCAGGTCATCTATGAATGTCGCTTTGTAGTCATCGACCGATTCCGTCGGCCTGCCTTTCCTGTTACCGGACTTGATTCTATTCTCTTTCTTCATCGTTGCCTCTCCGTCTGTCTGAGGATCTTTACGCTGATTGCCGTCCGTCGCAGCAGAGGGGGCGGACGGATAGTCCTTGGCGCGAAAGTTCTCGACGAAACCTTCGGCATCGAAATCATTGTCATACCGTTTTGCCATGGCTCTTATTGCGGATTGATGATACCGAGAATCTCGTCAACCAGCTCTACAAGCCGGCTCCCTTTCAGGAGATTCCTGTCAGGAGGCAGTAGGGTTGAGCGAAACACGGCTCTGGAGGCATCCTTGGAACCTTCACGCCGGTATTTCTTGGCATCCGGCAGACGTGTTTTTAGCGTCTGCAACATCTGCTCCTCAAAGACTTCCTCATACTTGTCGTAGAGATCTGTCTTCTCGCGGGCGTCCACAAGATTCCATAGCATAAACATCTCCTTGACAGAGCATCCGGAAACCGTCATTATCTCGTCGCGGACTTTCAGGGCGAAAGCGAGCGAGCTTTCAAGAATCAGCTTGTCGGCTGCCACCGGGCAGAAGATATAGTCCATGAGCGACACGGTCTTTGCCACACCGGGATTATTGATGGTGCCGGGAAGGTCGAACAGTACGAGATCGAATTCTTCGCCTGACTCGATTACGGAGCGTACTTTGCCAAGGGCTTCTTCTGGTTTGGAAATCAGAATCGGATACGGATCCCGCTGTATGCGTTCCCTCTGCTCGATGAAATTCTTTTTGAAAGTAGCGTTGATCCTGATAATCTCCACATCCCTGTCGCGCATCTCCTTGATGCTGTACTGCGGGTAGTCGCAATCCACCACGAGGACTTTAAGCCCTCTTACATAGTAGAGGTAACTCGCCGTCAGCACGGTCAGTGTTGTCTTGCCCGCTCCTCCCTTCTGGGTGGAGAAGGCAACAAAAACAGGTTCTTTCATTGCTTTTGTTCGGGGTTAATAAATAGGGTTAATTCACTCTGTACTCCCGTCACGGCACACGACCGGCAGACCGGTCTTATTGACAAAGCCGGCACGGGCATGGACTGGAAGTCGTTTGGGATATATGGCTGCGTAGCCAAATGTACTTATGTACTTACATAAGTAAGTGTGTGGACTGAAATCTTCATCTATACACTGTCATAAAAGCGTATATCAGACTTTACGGCAATCCTTAAAGACATAAAATTGATTGCACGGGTGGATATTTGCATGAATGACCATGTATATCGACAGGTGTATCAGTACATTTGTCGGTAATCATGTATTCACTTATAAGACTGGATGCTTTTACATGCTTATGTCAAAACTATCATACGGCTGTTCCTTTAGACATTAACTTGAAAGCGTGGATGCTTTGACGTAAACAGGTGTCGGCATTTGTCTTTATATGCGCATAAATGATTATAGACCTGGATTTGTAAACGAGAGGATTGATGTTCATGCGGACGGACATTCCCATAGACATTAACTTGAATGTGTCGGCATACATAATGCCTTTCGATTACGTTGCAAAGTTACTATATGATTGACCGTCAGGCATAATTTTTGGGTAATGCCGGAATCGGTTGCCTCGCGGTGCCTGAAAGTGACGCAACTATGAATATTGCCCGTCACATTGTATCTGCGGCTTATTTCCAGACATATCCTATTTTAGGGTTATGAGATTCACGCACAGATTTCCCAACAAATCCCGAATTTTGGCTATGTCAGGAATTTTTTGTAACTTTAATAAGGCAATCGCGGTATCGCCCAAGGTCGGGCGAAGCCATCAAGTCCGCTTTTTTCGGTGGATTCCAGGCCAAAGAGGTCTGACCGGCACCTCACGGCACACCTTAATTATATAGGGACCCACTCCGAATCTATTTTCCAATCCATATAGTTGAGACACAAGCATCCACATGGATGAGCAAGGTATGTTGCGGGGCACTCGAAATGAAACCGGTGCCTCACAACCCTTGCTCTCCGAGGGTGTGGTTCTCCGCCAAAGTTGGAGAACCTTTCAACGCCTGCGGCGGCTTCAGCATGGCAATCCGCGATGCCTATACATAATAAAATGAGTAAATTTTCAACTCGCGGAGGGAGAAAACCCAAGGTTGACCCCTCCGTGAACCGCTATGTCGTGCGGTTCAATGCTGAGGAAAATGCCCGCTTTCTCGCTATGTTCGAGAAATCGGATGCAGACAATAAGGCGGCTTTCATCAAGCATTTCCTCTTTCAGAAGCCTTTCAAGGTCTTCTACGTCGATGAAAATACCCGGATTTTCATTGACAGACTCGCCGGATTCAATTCCCTGTACCGGACAATCGGCGTCACTTACGACAATCTGGTTGCTACCCTCAATCAGAATTTCACCGAGAAAAAAGCGATGGAGGCCATTGCCGAAATCAAGAAACTGATGATAAAACTCATCAGTGTAAGTCAGGACATCGCAGACCTGGCCAAGGAATTTGACAAGGCATGGTCGCTAAAATCTCATTAGGCAAGTCTATATATGGGGCTTTGTCATATAATGCGGAGAAGATCAACAAGGAGAAAGGCCGGTTGCTCGACACCAACAGAATATATAATGACGGGACGGGTACGGTTGACATCAAACGTGCCTTCGCCGACTTCATGCAGTGGATGCCTTCAACAACAAAGACCGAGCGACCGATGGTGCATATCTCCCTGAACCCCCATCCTGACGATGTTCTTACAGATGCCCAGCTCACGGAGATAGCGCGGGAGTATATGGATAAAATGGGCTTCGGCGATATGCCGTACATGGTATATAAGCATACCGACATCAACCGGCACCACCTGCACATTGTTGCGCTGAGGGTAAGAACTGACGGTTCTTGTATATCTGACAAAAACAATGTCTACCGTAGCAAGGAGATTACACGGGTACTGGAACGCAAATACGGTCTGAAGACCGCCGAGCGTGAGAAGGTAACCCCGGAAACTCCATTGCTGAAAATCGACACTCCCGGTGACTTGAAGAAACAGGTTGCATCAGTCGTAAAGATTGTAGGTATGCGTTACAAGTTCCAGACCATCGGGGAGTATAACGCCGTTCTCGGTCTGTTCAATGTCAAATGTGAGAATACCGATGGCAGGGTGAACGGTCGTGAGTATCACGGACTGGTATATTTCGCGCTTGGGGAGGACGGTCAACCGATTGCAGCACCGTTCAAAGCCTCACGTCTCGGCAAGTTCGCAAGACGTGAGGCTATTGATGCCAAATATGAGCGGGCAAAGGAAACTGTCAGCATTGCACCTACGAGAGAGAAAGTGGAGCGGGTCCTTTCAGAGTGTAGCGGCAAGGAGGATTTTATAGCCAGACTAAAGGAGGAGAACATCGACGTGGTGATGAGATATACTGCCGAAGGTCGAATCTACGGAGTCACTTTCATCGACCATAACACTTTCAATGTCCTCAACGGTTCCCGTCTGGGGAAAGCCTTTTCAGCCAATGCCCTCGAAGACAGGTTCAATACAGAACATCCGCAAGAACATTTCCCGGCATCTGTTCCCGAAATCCCGGAAGAGGAAGGCACACGCCATACCCATCAACCGGATTCCGAAACATCCTCCCCGGATGCTGATCCGTCCGTCAGCTCAGGACATTCGCATGATAATGACGATTATGATTACGACCTGTCGTTGCCGGGATTCGAGATACAGCAGGGCCTCTCTTTCAATCCCGATGAAGAGGCGTTCATTCGCCGTATGAAGCGTCAGCACCGTCGCGGGCGCAAACACTAATGCATTATTATATATGAGTCAGCAAGAAGATGACCTCAGGGCGTTGGCCAAGATTATGGATTTTCTCCGGGCCATCAGCATTGTGCTGGTGGTGGCCAATCTCTATTTCTTTACAAGGGTGGAGACAGTTGACAGCGGCTGGTTCTACTCCATGACCGATAAAATCCTCAACAACTTCGACCGCTCCTGCGGTCTGTTCCATACCACTTTCAATTCCAAGCTGTTCGCGCTCCTGCTGTTGGCACTGTCGTGCTTCGGCACCAAGGGCGTTAAAAACGAGAATATCTCGTGGCGCCATATAATAATAGCCCTATGCATTGGCGCTGTTCTCTTTCTCCTGAACTGGTGGATGCCGGGAATCGGATGGAAGTATGGTTACATCGGTACCACCGCAATAGGTTTCGGCTCACTTATGATGGGCGGTATATGGATGAGCCGTATGCTGAAGAACAACATGATGGATGACCGTTTCAACGATGAAAACGAGTCGTTCATGCAGGAAACCCGGTTGTTGAAGAATCCATATTCCGTCAATATTCCAACCAAGTTCTACTACCAGAAGAAGTGGCATAAAGGATGGATAAACGTGGTAAATCCTTTTCGCGCAACAATAGTGTTGGGGACCCCCGGTTCGGGCAAGTCTTTCGCTGTGGTGAACAATTTCCTTAAACAGCAGATAGAGAAAGGATTCGCGCTCTATTGCTACGATTTCAAGTATCCGGATCTCTCTACCATCGTGTATAACCATCTGATAAAGAACAAAGATAAATATCCAAAGGGAGTCAAATTCTATGTCATCAATTTCGATGACCCGATGCGTAGCAACAGGTGCAATCCGATACATCCCGACTTCATGACCGACATTGCTGATGCTTACGAATCTGCATATACCATCCTCCTAAACCTCAACAAGACGTGGATTCAGAAGCAGGGCGATTTCTTTGTGGAGTCGCCGATTATCCTCCTGGCCGCTATTGTGTGGTTTTTGAAAATATACGAGAATGGAAAGTATTGCACTTTCCCCCACGCGATAGAGTTCCTCAACCGCAACTATGAGGATATTTTCCCGATTCTAACATCATACCGTGAGCTGGAGAATTACCTTTCTCCGTTCATGGATGCATGGAAAGGTGGAGCGCAGGACCAGTTGCAGGGCCAGATAGCATCGGCGAAAATACCGCTGTCGCGTATGATTTCGCCGCAGCTATACTGGGTTATGACCGGCAACGACTTTACCCTTGACATCAACAATCCGGAGCATCCCAAGATATTGTGTGTAGGGAACAATCCCGATCGTCAGAATATCTATGGTGCTGCCCTCGGTCTTTACAATTCCCGAATTGTGAAGCTCATCAATAAGAAGAACATGCTCAAATCGGGTGTGGTGATAGATGAGCTACCGACCATATATTTCAAGGGCCTCGACAATCTCATTGCCACTGCGCGAAGCAACAAGGTTGCGGTATGTCTCGGCTTTCAGGACTTCTCGCAGTTGAAACGCGACTACGGCGACAAGGAGGCTGCCGTGGTGATGAACACCGTCGGCAACATTTTCTCCGGTCAGGTTGTGGGAGAGACAGCCAAGACACTCTCCGAGCGATTCGGCAAGGTTCTACAGAAGCGGCAGTCCATATCCATCAACCGTCAGGATGTGAGCCATTCGTTCAACACGCAGATGGACAGCCTGATTCCGCCAAGTAAAATCTCAACGCTGACACAGGGTATGTTTATAGGTGCTGTTTCCGACAACTTCGACGAGCGTATAGACCAGAAGATATTCCATGCCGAGATTGTTGTTGACACGAAGGCCGTCGCACAGGAGGAGAAGGCATATAAGCCTATTCCTATACTGACTGACATCCCCACTAAGGAGGCGATGGAGATTGCCATTCAGGACAATTATAACCGGGTGAAGCAGGACGTGCGTCTCATAGTATTGAAAGAGAAGGCACGTCTGGTTCAGGAAGAAACCGGACAGTAACTGAATCATCCGCAGTTATACGGCAAGTCTGTATGACTGCGGATTTTTCATGCCGCTTTGCCGAGGTACCTGCGTTGCAGTTCCCTTTCAGTGTCACAGAGCAGTTGGGACAGTAATTTGCACCGTCCCGGCGCATCATCATCTTTAGGATGTTTCTCCTCTATCTTTTTCAGAGTCTTGTAGTAGTCTGTCACTGCCTTTTTGATTCCTAACAGATGGAATATTCCTCTGATAAACTCGGCATCTGTCTCTGTCGCGATCTTTCCTGACATAAGGAGAGCGCATACAAGTTCGACAATTTCAGTGAATCTGCCGTCCCAGTTGATTACCGACTCTTTTTCGATATTGATTCCTTCTTCTGAGACCGTGGCTTTTAAAACATCAACCTCGCTATTTCCCGATTTGTGGGTCTGGATCCATTCCCCGATACGGTTGATGTAACGCTTGATGAAATTGATGGCTCTACCTATAAAGCGCAGACAGCTTTCTTCAAGATTGGTGGAATCTTCAAGTATTATTGTAAGATGATCTTCAGCGACAATAAGGGCTGAATGAACCTCCGATTTGTTGTAATCGCCATGAAAGAGCAGAACGATGCTCTTGGTGAAGGTGGAATAGGTATCTTTGAGGTTGTCCAGTTCTCCTGTCTCGGCTCCTACAAAGAATTCATGTTCAAGCAGGATGAATACGTTGAATGTTTCATCGTTGGTTGACTTATTGGTTTTATCGGTCATATCGGCAGTCATCCCGATATGACCGTCGGCAGCGCCGCTGTCGCAGGCAGGTTGAGTGGTGTTTCTATTCATAGATTATTTATGTTTTGTTTCGCCATTCTAAACCAGCACCTGTCACAAATGGATTACAGGACAAAATGTTAAACTGGATATTGCGTGTGTTTCAGATAATTATAACGTCTTCAGTGGTATGATTTTTATAATTGTTAAATGCAGTTTCCGAGGAAACTTTCTCCGTCCCGGGGTAATATACCTCATCCTCAAATAAAAAAAGCGCACCGAACACGCCAGTAGTGAGGTATCTGGAATTACCCTTTGGATGGCATGACGGTACGCTATGCAATTGCATAGCATAATCATCACGCATTTGCTCCAAAGTTCCAATTTTCCAGATTTTCACTATCGCAAAATGCGGTGTTATGTTATGGTGTATCTAAACCGCAATCGGCTCTCCAATCGCCAATATGTCTAAATTCGCTACAAAGTTAGCAAATTTCAGCGAATTATCACTTGTTAACCTTACGCTTTATTTCAACCCATGATTCGCCATCTTGTAGCGGAGTGTGCTTCGGTCTATACCTAACAGGCTTGCTGCCTGTGTCTTGTTCCCTCCGGTCTTTTCAAGCGCCTCGATTATTTGTTGGCGTTCTACATTGGAATCACGGAGCCGGAGAGTGTCTCTTGTTTCCGGCGACGAGCGACTTATTGAAAGATCGGACGATGTGATTACATTGCCTTCCACATTTCCGGCTGCAAGTTGAATTACGTTTTTTAATTCACGGATGTTGCCGGGCCAGTCATGATGTTTAAGCGTTTTGATGGAGGAGGCATCAAGGCGTTTAACGGGTTCCTGGTGTCCTTCGGCATACTGCGCGAGATAGAACTCGGCTACAGGCTGAATGTCCTCTGTCACCTTTCGGAGAGGTTTGACCGTTATGTCCATCTCACGGAGATTGAAGAACAGATTAGAACGAAATGACTTCTCACTTACCAGTTCTAATAGTTCTGGTTCCGCAGTGCAGATTACCCGGACATCGGGGTGGTCTTCGCTCAGAATATGCAGCACAACAGATTGTTTGTCGAAATTGAGCAAATGCACGTTTTTGAGGATAATAGTTCCTCCAGTCGCTTTTTTGAAGTAGCCTCCGATACGGTTATACATCTCGCTCCTTTCGGAATCCGGATTATGTTCGCCTACAAGAGCAGCGCCACCGGCCTCTATCACTATAAGGGGTTTGTCGGTACGGTTGCTCTGACGGAATATCTCCCGCGCAATCTGTTCTTTACCCATGCCGCTTTCACCAAAGATTATCACATTTGCACCTGCCGAGGCTATGCGCGTGATTTCTTTTTCGATGCGCTCAAATTCCTTGCTTGGGCGATGGATTAGCTCGTGCTCAGGAGATGCGTCGTCCACATACTTGATGTAATTCCTCACAGTCTCGACAAGTTGTTTGTCGATAGCCGGACGCTGTATCACATCCACGGCACCACCGTCGCGCATCACCGAGAGAAGATCCACGGCATTCATGTTATCCACTATGGCAATCACGGGGAACTTGTAACCCTCGTGCTTTTGCCAGTTGATTAACTCTTGCGCAGTGCCGTGAGCGAATTTCATCGCCGTTACCACGACCGCGCCCGGTGGCAGTTTCGCCACCTCTTCCTTTGCAGCCTCCATACTCTCGACTATTATCAAATCATAGCCTGACTTGACAAGTAAGCCCGACATAAGCCGACGGTCGGATTCGGAGACATCAACAATGAGAACTTTGTTCATTTTGTCTTGAAGTGTAATGTTATTGTATGCTTATTATATTGTCATATTCTCAATTTTCGTTTATTAAAAGAAATGGCAATCCCAATCATGAAATCGCCATCTTGTATACGGATATTTATGATGAATACTGCCGTAACAGTATGCTGTCGTATTGTTTAATTGTCTGAATCCTGTTCCAAAAGCGATTTACAAAGTTGACTCCAGCCTGTCAGTTTATCGAAGCGGCAGTTTTGATAACGCCGTAATTTTGTTTCATCGACAAAAGCTTCGCTGAAATACACATTATAGACAAAATCATTCTTTCCATTGGTCTGTTGATGAAACACAAGAATTTTATCAATCTCATTCTGTACCTCATTCACGTAGTATGATAACCGAGTATTGCCGGTATATAGGAACGCATTTCGCAGATAGTCAGGAAGGTCAATCGCTAATTTCGGACGTAGATATTCAAAAACAGTGTCAGTTTTGACCGTCATGGCTCTTAATGCCCGAAGATAACCTTTACCATACTCCTCCCCATATATGGCGGGTAAATCTGTGCAGTTAGACTTATCTTTGACAGACAGCTTCATATAATCGAATGTATCATGCAGTGATGACCATAACGAAGAAAGATCATTAATACGGGTGACTTCGATTACTTCTCCAAAGCAGCCGTAATCATGATATTCTTTCCAAAGCGAAATGGTGCGCTGTGCTGTCCTTTTTAGCGATTCCTCTAAAGGGATGTCTTTTGATAAATCCGATACGAGCGAAGCATAGTCGTGTGCAACATCCGGGATTGAAAAAGGTGAACCGAGCAGATAATCCGACAGACCTTCCCATTCGGCAAGCATCTCTATACTACCTTGCTGACATGAATGTGCAATCATAGCAGCAAGATGTACGCCGGATTTCTTTATTCCGTTTGCTACTACAGATGATGCCATCATTTTCTTTCCATCGGTAATAGTAGCACGTGACGATACTTCCGGTAAGTCTCGGTCAATAGAAAAAGTGTGACCATGACCGACAAGGACAAGAATATATTTACGGTTAGGAAAAGTCTCTGCTGACCATTTTATGAACTCCGTCAGATTTTTACTATCCGTTATATCAAAATCTTCAGGCTCGATGAAAGTGTCATCCTCAGTAAAATTGCCGCCTTCGCCTTTATATCGTCGGATGCCGTTGTGTGCACCTCCTTCTTCTTTGCCCGAGAATTTGAAAATGCAAGTTACGCTAACCTTAGGATTGGTCACGGTAGCTGCTGACTCGATAGCCGACATAAACGACAAATCATGAGCCGGGTCACCTCCGGAGCAGTAATACATAAGGCAATAGTCTTCTGAATCATCCGGAAGGATTTCAGGCTCATTATTGTCACTACATGAAGATAGCACTACACTGACAAGTGCAGATACAATAATGAATATTAGCGTTTTTGATATTCTCATTCTGTCAAACATCAATTCAATTATGTGCTATAAATCAATTTCAAAATGCTGGTAATCCTTGAGTGAAGTCCAGTCGCCACCCCACTCAAATCCTGCCGCAGCGAATAGCTTATAAGCCAAATCCTCATGATCAATTTTATAAGGTATGTCCGAGCGGTTTTCACGGTTGAAGGCATATTCTTCTCCGGTTGCCGGTTCGATATGCCATGTGCCGTCGGATTTCTGTTTCACATAGGGATTATAGAGGGTGTTGATGTCTATTGCCAGACCGAGACCATGCTTTGAAATCTTAGTTGTGGAACCTGTCATAAACCTGAAGTTGAATGATGACGAATTGTTTGCACGCATAGATGTCTCGTCATCGGCATCGAAGTTGTCAATCAGCACCATCCGTTCAATTCGGTATCCGGCCTCATACAGTTGCATGAAGATTGCCAGCACCTTATCCGCTATTGCAGCGTTTACGACCATCTCACCACGTTGGGGCTTGCCATCGGCATTTCTATGCAACACCTTCAGGTACCTGAGTTCGGAACGGTCAAGCGGACAGTTCTCTTTCCAGGATTTCAACCACATGCGGCTGAAAATCTCATCCGATATTTCTTCAGCCTTAAACCAATGGGATATTCCGGTCGTAGCGACTTCATTTTCATCGACTATAGTTTCTGCCGTCCAATTTAACATAGGATCGAGTACCGCCTCATCCCTTTCACAACTCATGAATAGACATACTAAGACTATGAACATCATCGCCTTAGTAATAATCCTTGATACTGCAATTTTCATCAATATTCAACTTTATCCGTTTTGTTTTTCCACATTTCAAAAGCTTTTATCGCCTCGTTGTCAAGAAGAACCTCAACAGGGAGGCGACGCTCTCCACGTGGCAACGCAAGTTCATCGTATATGAAGGAATCATCGAAGTCTATTGCCTTCGCATCATCCTTATCGTTACCGTAGTATATCTTGTCGATATGTGCCCAGTATATCGCACCGAGACACATGGGGCATGGCTCACAAGAAGTGTAGATTTCGCAGCCGCTCAGGTCAAAGGTGTTGAGCTTTTCACAAGCTGCGCGTATTGCGCTCACTTCAGCGTGTGCCGTGGGGTCGTTGTTGGCGGTTACGCGATTTACGCCGGTAGCCACTATTCTACCATCACGAGATATTACCGCACCAAACGGACCGCCGCCATTGGCTACGTTCGCCTCGGACAGTTCGATGGCTTTCCGCATCAGTTCTTCTTTCGTCATGGTTTCCTCTTTTTTATTATCGCCGCAGGCCGACGCTGCCAACAGTAGCAGCGCCGCGAGGCTCAGTTGCTTGAGTCGTTTCATATTTAGATACCTTATATCTATTGCGTCCGGGGCATCAGTTGCTTTCACGGGCATAAACTGTTTTAAAGCCCCCCCTATAGAAGCCCAGCGTATCATCGTCGGGCATTTCTATCTGATTTATTATTCCCGGTAAATCGCTGTCCAAGTCGTTCACGCGGAGCAGCATGGCAGCAGTGTGTGCGCTCCACTTGTATTTGTTAGTTGTGGAGATTCCTACTACGGTGCCGTCCTCTTTGAACTCTATATAGGTTTCGTCGTTCTCATCTGCTTCAGAAACTAACACCCACTCGTAGCCGTCACCGTAGTCATGGTATCCATAGACCTTGCTAGGCCGCCACTTGCCTACCAACTGTTCGGCCAGCGTCAGGTCCTGTTCTGTGGCGCGGCGATAGGTCCACCGCGCCTGATTTTGGGTAATCTCGCCCGTTCCGGGATCCATGCTCTGGGAGGCTTCCGTCACCAGTTCGTCGGCGGTGAGGCGGTGTATGCGCTGCTGTGAGGTGCCGTCGGTCAGCGTGGCTGCGTCCTCGTCCACGCTCCAGGTGCGGGTGGCAAGGGCGGTGAAGCCGTCGGAGTAGGTCATCACCCGCACTTCGGTGCCGTCGGGGCGGAAGTTCAAGGCAATACCCACGCTGTTGTCGTTGGACTGTTCCTCCCACTTGCCGTTCTCAAAAACGCTGAAGCCCGTCATCTGCCACTTGCCAGTGATGTGTTCGGCAATGGGCTTCAGCACGGTTTCCTCCGGCTGCGGTTCGTTGTCGTCGTTGCATCCTGCCGTCAGCAGGGAGGCTGCTAACAGGGCGGCCAGGCATAGTCTGTTCATTGTATAACTGTTTTTCATTCTGCGTTATTTAATTTATCTGTTACTTCTTGACAAACGGCAGCCGAAAGTCCACATACCGCTTGTCGTCGGAGTCGGGCTGCACATACTGCGCCTGCCAGCAGCAGGCAACGGGCTTTCGCCCAAAGGTCAGTTATTTTCATATTCATACGTGTTTAAATAATAGTTTCATGTTGTTGGTGATTTCGGGGCTTCAAATCGTTGTTAACCGAAAAAGGGTAGCCACTAAAAATATCCGAAGTATTGATTCTTCTCACTCCATTTATTTCACGAATACTTTGCATCGGGAGCCGTCGCTGTAATGGATGATGAGAATCCCTTTGGTGTCAGCCGGCACTTTGATACCCTGAAGATTATATCGCGCCGTTTCTTTAACCTGACTATCGGTCAATATATCGTCAATACCGGAAGATGGATCCACGAATTTCACTTTGAAGCGTGCCAGATTCTCAGGCTGCGGTGTGATAAATTTATTACGGTCAAAGTAATCGCTGTGGGAAAAAAGAATATAATCTTCCCCGGGTTCCGGTAGATAATACTTTAAGAGAAGTCCTGTATCAAATTTGGAATCTTCGGATAAACTGATGTCATTACCGGTAGTAGAAAACGGATCGCTTTCAATCAGGATTTTAGCATAGACAGATTTAGGAGATATACCCTTGCATACTGTCTTTAGTGAGTAACTCATCCGATATTCCTGCCTCACATCAAGTTCAGGGCTACCCGAATCGTCCTTAGGTACCTCATTGCCCGAAGTATCGGTTATCTTAACGGAGGTAATGGTTATATTGGGTAGATATTCGGGATCATACACCACCTTAAAGCGAGGCGCCTCAAACTTATTTTCAAGCGCAATCGGTTTCTTATCAACTCCGGTTAATGTGAACACAAGAGAATACTCGGTATCAGTATGGAGCTTGCCAAATTTCATTTCCGGCAATATTTCTATATGCACAGATACCGATTTACTACAATTTGCATAAAGAGCAACATTTTCGCTGAATACAGGAATCGGATCGGAACCATCCTTAGGGTCTGCAAAAACCTCCAAATCTCCGCCCTCGATAAAACTTCCTGAATTTTGCAACTCAATCTCACCATTGATGGCTGTAAACCACGGTATCTCGGGATCGACGGACATCATGCGTTTCACCGATAACTTGGTATCAGGTTTAGGAACATTGGAGAGCCTGACTTTGCCATTGGAGATATTGACATTCACATAATTCTTGTAACCATAGCCCTGCACTTTCTGAGGAGCCATTCCTCCTGTCTGAGACATGGGCACCAGCCTGTAATTGCCGTCGGCAACACCGGTGAATGCAGCGGCATCTACAGAAATGGAACTCAGCCCGACAAGCTGGCCGTCGTCTTTGGAATTCAGGCCTTTGTAATCAAAGTCGCGTGACGCTACTGTCTTTAATTCAGCTCTTGCTGCATCCGTAAGAACAAGATCAAATGTTCCTTTCAACGGATATGAAGAAACATACACAAGACCGTCAATTCTAATCTGTCCGGAAGTGTTGCTGTCAAGAACTGCATTTTCGTTCTCCACCGTTAGACCGGAGTGTTCGAAATCAGGATTCGATATGTTATATAGCATTGAAAGCCAAGGATTATAAACAGCATCACTATAAGGACGACGTGGATGGGCAGTAATCATGTTCTGCATATAGGAATAATTATGAGTGCTGCCATCATGGACAGGTGTAAACATTCCTAAGCAATAGTATCCGTCACCTTCGCCGTTCCATCCCCAGTTGATATGAATATAATCATTAGAGTCATATCCGTCGGCTATGAAGCAATGTCCTCCGCCTCCGTACATTTTTGTCTGTCCAAACATTATTACCGGGTAGCCGTTGTCAAATTCATTCTTCATCAGGGCCAACCACGACTCAGAGTTATACTCTCCATAATGCGGATACGCCTTCACGTCATATCCGAAATTTTGAACAAGCGCTGTGGCGGCATCATGGTCAAAAGATGAACTTTCAGTGGTACCATACTGCATGTGTGCGGCATAACCACAGTCTCTCATCAGAGTGCTTACGGCATCGACCTGTGTATCATTCCAGTTGTCGTTCTGATATGTCGGAAGCATGTTGTTCCAATCATAAACTGATTGAGAAAGATCATAAGAGAGTTCTCCTACGGGATCGGCTTTATCGCCATCTGATGGTGAATAGCTTGTGTAGCTGACCGCTCCGTGTCCGCGTTCCGGCCAGTTATGGTAATTCATAACCTGAGCCATTGCCGTCGCAACGCAGCCGGTGAAGAATGCCGGTCCGGGAGTTTTGGCATTATACGGTTCCAACTGATACCACTGAGTCTTGACCAAAGGCTCAACAACCGGTTGAGCCAGTGCAGATGAGCGGTTACCCTTGTCAACATTTTGACCTGATGTCTGCATATGGCTGAGGAAATATTGAAGAGAAGCGGGAAGATTACTCTCATTTACAAAGCCCTTGTCGGAATATCCCAACACTGGGTTGACATCATCCTTGCCGGAGATAATGACAAATCCGTTACCCTTGACGCGATCATTGAAGATATAGTAATCTTCTGCTTCCACATTCACGCCATTGCTTCGTGTTCTGACTTCGTTATTGTCGGGCAAGTCCACATAATCGGATGCTATGCGTACGGCAGTGGCGTAATCCAACGGAAATGCCATCAGGCATTGACACGTCAGTAAAATGGATATTGTTATTCTTTTCATATTCATGAGGTATATTATTGTTTGCCATTTTCAAGGGTCCGTTTGAGTACCATCCTTGTGCTGATGGTCTCACTTGTGGATTAGAAGGCAAGCACCGGTCTTACCATACGTTGGGATGATTTATCGGTATCTCTGGTAAATATCAAACCGCCGCTATGCGACATTCCCCAGCGTAAGGCCTGATTATTAATGCCTTCGGACGATGACCAGAAATTAAGGAGCGAATTACTGGAATTAATTCCGAATGTATAAGGGGCATCCCAGCTTGCGGCGACTCCAATGAGGGCGTCTATCCTGTTTACGCCTCCAACATCTTTTCCGGCAAACCAGCCGGCATGGTCGGTGAAGTAGGCCTCGTCCCATCCTTTCAGTGTTCCGAGGTTATGAAATATAAGATGCCATTGGGCTATGGATGGAATAAACCATCCCGTTGTGCCTGATGGAGGGCAATTTTCATTTCCCGGCTGATTCCACTCCTCTACGGCACGGAAAGCCGGATAATCGGATAAGTCTGAATCTGCCGCCTTGATTTTTTGAGTATTGCCTAATCCACTGATATCGGAGGCATACATCTCTTTAGAGGCGCAGTTTGCTATGCCGGATATATCTCCGGTTTTACCCCACTCATAGAATTTCCACAGACGTTTGACTGACATTACAAGGCCATGGACATGATCGTCCCCGCCCAAATACTCCTTCTCCGCACTACCTATGTACTCTTTGTCAACTTCAAATACAATTCCTATGACGGTCTTATCCTTATCTATCAAGGTTGAATGACTGCCGTCGGAATAGAAGAAATCGCCGATACGGACTTCGTCACCGGTGCTCACTGTTCCGTCGAAGCCGCACGCCGGGCAATTGCTGTCATAGCTTGATGATACCCATGTTGTCTGGGTGCATTTGTTGCAAGAATAGTATTTACCTCTAAGTCCGCCGCCCCTGTTTTCATTTTCGCAATACTCGCGTGTCGCTACCATCAGTACGAACGGATCGATACCCTCGACTTGAACGGAGAGCTTATAGAAGACTCCTCCGATTTCGGCATTATCTATCGTTATCCTTCCATAATTGCCGCCCAATGTCACCACAGTATTTTCGCCGGCCCATTCTTCCTGTCGGATGAGATGGCTGATTAAATCTCGCGCGTTCACTTCAGATACGGCGGGCACCCCATATACATTGGCCGCCCCTGCCAATCTGGGCAGATCAATGTTGCCCCCCTCATCGCATAACAGACTTCTGATCCATTCCGCCATCTCCTTTCCCGAGGCATCGTCCATACCCGGCTCATTGTCATTGCCGCAGGCCATACAAAACAGCGCAAGCAGGCAGCACATTAAAAACTTAATCTTGTTCATATTCATTGGTTTATCTCGTATGTTGTTTGTAGTTAAGAATTATGCGATGAAAAGCATCCTTTTCAGCACATTGGTCATGATTTTTGTGAACTCGGATGGAGTAATTTCCTCCTTATTGATGAAATTCGGCAACTCATACTCCGGGAGTTTCTCCTTCATCTCGATATTCTCATTGATATACCTTATCAAAGTTGTCTTACATTTTTGCAATTTATTCCTGTAGTAAATGGCCAGACCTCCGAGTGCTATTATGACTATTGCAGCCGAAGCGAGGATGACATATAAATATATTCTTTCCATAACTCAGTATTTAAATGATTCAACTATAATCACAAAGAATTAACTCTTTCTACAGTCCGTCTGATAGCGGGATGGAGAGGATTTGCATTGGTCGGAGCCCAAATGTCGGAAGATTCGATTGTGGGAATCTCTTTTTTGAGTTCCTTACCTTCTTTTTCCGAGAGGAATTCCCTGTCGGTCAGATACAATTCCATGTATGTTCTGACATTTACAGGTGATGAACTGTCAAAAGTCTTCTTAAACAGTTTTCCTTTGGCAAGCATATCTATTGTCATAGAGACTTGTTTAAGATCCGTGGGGCTGATAAAGTCCCCGTCCGGTGTATTGAACACATAGTTTTTGCTTATCTCGGTGAAGTCGGTGGTAAGACCTAAAAGCTTCAAAGCCCAGGGAGATGTAACGTGATTCTTTTCATTGGCAAGCGCGTCACCATACCAACGGGTTACGTCACCGTTTGTCCACCAGACAATCTTGGGATAATATTTTCCCATTACAGTGTCACAAGCTACATCACCCCCCTTGATAGATTCCGGGACTTTAGTGACAGACGGAATCAAACCGTGGCTATTGCCCCAAAGCATGTATTCATATTCATGCTTGTTGCTTACGCTGTCGAGACCTGAGGAACTTGTCATCCGGACATACGTTCTGGATGCCAATTCACGCGCTTTGTTCCATCCTTTCACTTTGGACTTTTCAACGGGCACGAGAAAATCCACAACACTTTCCTTGAATAAGGTTACAGAGTCAGATGAGCTTAAAACTGAGGTTATTTCGCGCATGTAACCTGTGAGATGCAACAATGGTCGAGCACCGGGGATAATGACTATCTCCGGAAGCTCATAGTCTTGTTGAATCATCTTCACATCATCTTCTGCCGGTTCCTGTACCAGCAAAGAGGCATATCCCATATAATTGAATGTTATGGGATAGCTTATTTTGGGCAATCCCGGGATTTCTCCTGATTTATCAGTCATTCCCACTACGTTGCCGGACCGGTCGGTGATTGACGCCAAAGGGAGAGGTGCTTCAGTCTCGGCATCAACAAGTCTGAAGGCATTTGCATCAAATGCCCCCAAAAGGGTTGTCACTGACAGAATAACGGTCAAAAAGCTTTTTACAATTATTTTTGTCATAGTCGTATTTGTTATCTTATAATCTTTTTCCCGTCAGAGATAATTACAAGACCGCGATAGGACTCATCTACTTCCACGCCGAGGATATTGAAATATCTGACTTTGGACTTGTCGGAATTGTCAGCATTTATACCATGAATACCGGACGAGCCTCTTTCAAAGTGCAGTGGGAGAGTAGTCTCATATTTAGTTGTGTCATTAAACAGTATCGAGAGATGAAGGGGGAATTCTCCCTTATTTTCCGATACCGCCTCCGCAGTTACTTTTTCAAGCGGAACCTTGACTTCTGCCATGCAGTGCATATGGGAATCCGCCCATGCCTCATCACTGTACGAGACACTTGTTTCCTCGTCCAACAAAACTGCGTTTACAGTTACTGTCGGTTTGTCGGATGATGAACCTGCACCCACATAGGGATATCCGTAGTTCATATCCACCTTAATGATGGCTTCCTTGCTTTCACCGGCTGTATAGGACTCCTTATCCAGAGTTATTTCAGGGTCGAGGACATCTTCGACTGTGGCCGTGAAAGAATAATTCGCCGGGGCAAAATCGGATGTTATGGTATAAATATATTTACCGGGCCGGAGATTTGCGACATCAAGCCTCACGGAGCCAACAGGGGCGAGATCGGCTGACTCTGATTTCAGCTCAAACGTTTCATCCTTTTCTTCAATCACCGCATCCGGAGCGTCGGTTGCTGCTATTTGCCAGTGGAGATGTTTCGCGCCGGAAAAATCGGATGGATTGTAAGGGTAGCCGCCTGAGAGGAATATTTGAGGGCAAAGCAGTGTGTCAACTGTCGACTCTTTGTCAAAAACGTGGATGCACGGATCGTCAGGAAGTAAAATCTCGGTTTCGTAATAAAAAAGGTCCGGCGTAATCTCAGCCGATATTACGTACTTACCGCCTCGCTTAACGAGTTGCCGAGAATCAAAGTTAGTGTTTAAGTTTTTGACGAAACGCAGACGATTGAATGTACTTTCTACAGAAGACTCTTTTTCCGTCACTAAATTCCCATCCATATCCTTTATCTTGCAGATGAATTTCGGGTCATCGGGAAGCGCAATATTTTTGGGAATATCCTTGCAGTTGAATAGATTGATGCGTAATTGCTCGGTGCCGGTATGCAGACCGTCGCCATCCCAGAATACCATTGTGCCGTGGTCAAGAACTTCGATTGTACTTATCTTAATATTCCTTACGGCGAGGAAGTCAAAGTCACCGGGCAGGGGCGTGTACTCTGACTCTTGTGCCCACACACCGGATGACTGAAGCATCCATGCACATACTGTCAGACATTTCACTGCTGTTTTTATGAAGTTTCCTACCATAGATTCTTATGTCTGAGTTTAACCTTTCATTATAGTATGAGCGCACTGAGCCTCTATTTGCTGGACAAAAGTCGCCGCAGGTATTTCATGTTGCCTGAAAGCTTCAAATATCGCTTCACGCACAGCCGGTTCAGTCGCAAGATATTTCTCCGAATCAATCCAGACTTTCAATTCGACTCTCATCACTCCGCTACCAAAGTTGCGCATGATAACCACATGCTTACGGCTTTCATCCACGCCGTCTATGCCGTGGAAAGAGTCAAGTATTATCTTGCGGATAAACTTCGGATCATTGTTCTCAGAAATGTCAAAAACAATGTGACGCAACTCAACGCTGTGGTTGCGAGTCATATTCTTGAAATTCTTTTCAAAGAGCTGTCGATTGGGCATTGTCATGATCGGGCCGTCTTCTGTTTCCATACGGGTGGAGATAATCCCTATGTCAAGAACTTTCCCTCTTACTCCTTCATACTCCAATATGTCACCGGGGCGTAGCCTGCCGGTCATCAGAGTCAGACCCGAGAAGAAATTTTCAAAAGTATCTTTCAATGCAAAACCGATACCGACACTGGCACCTCCGACAGCGGCAATTAGTCCGGCCTTGTTGATGTCAAGAATGATTATCACCGCTATAATATAGCAGAGCCATGTTATGATATTTCCAACGGAAATCCAAACCGCCACTTGACCTTGACGATTGGCGGCGTCACGGCGCAGAACGTGTTTTGCCAGTGTCAGCCCGTAATTGACTATCACCCCAAGACCATAAATATACAGTATCTTAGCAATGGATATAACACCGATTTTGTCGGGCATATTCACAAACGGAGTATTCATCAGTTCTGAGAACCACGAGGTAAAATTGTAAACATGTGCTACCCAAGATATAGCGGCAAAAACAATAGCCGGTATTGCAAGAGGGTACAGAAGCAGACGCACCGTCAGACCGGCGATACTGTCTTTCGAGAGTCGTTTTTTGTTTAAGAAAGACTTTACCAATTCAAAGAACAGAATCCCGGTGACGAGGCCACTCCAAAGAAGGAGCGCCAGAGTCCCAAGTATCGTGTATCCGAGGCAGATGAATATAAAGCATGAGGCAATGACTGTAATATTTGCCCATGCCATTCGGCGGTCAGTGTTGTCAAGTTTCTTCAAATTCAACGCCATTATAACCATCTGCCCGATGAGAGCAAGAGGGAAGAAGAACGGCGCTGTGAAAGTTACTGTGGATATGGGCACAAGATCCTGACGGTACTCTATAAGAATATAGGTCAAGGCAAACATGGGCAGATAGGATAAAAGAGTGCGCCATATCTGGTTTTTCTTCAGTCTGACCGTTGACGATGTAAGAATCAGCAATGCCAATAAAAACAATTCGCAATCCAGCGACACTATAATCTGAAGCATCGGCGCGAATCCCATTATCAGCATAATAATGATTAACCCGACAACATTGACCGTCAGCCAGAAACAGAGAGTCCAGTAAATACGTTTCTTTGCTATCCAGCCGGGGCAGAAGCGAGTAAAACGAGCCAAGAGATAAAAACATATGGCAAGAACCAGAGCAATATAGAATTTCACATCCATATAATCATACATCCGATCCTCTTTCGAGTTCCAATCGTCCATGTCGCTCTGCCCGGTAAAGAAGCGCCATATCAGGTCATCCTTAAATTCACTCCAACGGGTTGAAAAATGATTTAGGAATTCCGATATAGGCTCGCCGCCTTTACCAAACATAATTGTCTGGGCATGACTCATGACAGAGTTGTTGTAACTCTCCAGTCTATCGGCTTTGCCGACCAAATGCCGGTATCTTGTTTTATCCTCAGCCACCGAGCTTATGCAACTGTCAACCGACAGTTTAAGAGAATCCGCTATAGCTACAGATTTTTGAAGGGCGGCTCTGCTTCTCGAAGTAGAGAGTTCTGTTTCCAATCCTTTAAGGAAATGGGATAATTCTCCGTAGCGGTTGGTTATAATCGAAAGATCTGTTTCCAGTTGTGTGAGTTTTTCTCTTTGGGAGCGGATGCGTCTGATAACATTCTTCATTCCCTGAGTGGCTTGCAGTGTGCCATAAAGGTATCGCTCATCCTGAGAATAGAGCATGACTGCAGTCTCGTCGCACATTTCGCCAAGGTGTTCTATCTCATTGCGAAATTCAATCTGACGATTCTCAAAACGACGAATGTCTTTCCTGACATTCTGTTGAAGAGCCTCCATATCCGCTGACAAAGAAATCAGCGTCTGGTCGAGGTTGTATTCAGACAATACTCCCCATGACGGCAATGTGAAACACACTGCCGCCATAAGGAGAATCAGTACTCTTAATCTTTCGATTTTGGAAGTCATTTGTTATTACTTAAGCCATCCGGCAACCCATTCCCATAAACCGTTGAGACCGAAGTCAAACGACTCGACATCAACACTTACTATTTTACCGTTTTCGCTTACGCCTCGGGCAAACCCGACACCTTTGCCCACATAGTATTCTGTCAATTTGTCGCCTTTGACTGTCATATGGCTATTATCGGAATCACTTTTGAAGTCTGCAACTCCTTCGTTTCTATAGCTGGTTACAGTGATACCGCCATTGATGCCAATATCATAGACCTTGTTCTCGTCGATGTTCTTTTTCGGGACGAATGTGATAAGCACACCTGCCTTATCGGGGAGCTTATTGCCGGTCAGTGTCCACGTAGATTTGGTTTTAGTAACCTTTTCCTCACGGAATGTGCCGTCGGGATTGGCGATATGTGCCGTGATGTCGGCTGTATTCATCACGTCGTCACTGAGTTCAAACGTCACTACGTAAGAGCTTCCCCAGGTAGCGGGAACCTCCGGTTCGTCCTTGTCGTCACCACAGGAAGTGAACCCTGTGCAGGCAATGGCCATCATCACAGCCAGTGCAAGTCTTGAAAAGATTTTATTCTTTGTCATTGTTGTGATTATTTGTTTTGTCGTTTTCATCGTTTATCTGCTGACAACCAATAAGGTTTGTTCCTCATCAAGTGCAGCTTTTATCTTATCCGAGCCTTTTGTCACCTTGCAGAGACTTATTTCATCGCCCTCAACATCCTCAATTTTAAGGCGACCGATTACTGTGCGGGCTTCTTTTCCGGCGATAGTCTTGACTGTGAGTACATCGAACTGCTGTCCTTTATAAGCCCCGTCGGCGGCTCCGAGGTCAATGTATACATCTTTCTGCTTGTTCTTCTTCGATTCGCCTTTTTCAATAATTGAAGCATAGAGAGGGAACATCCGATTATAATAATCGGAGACTTTAGAAGTAAGACGTTCAAGGGCGTTTGTCATAGCCTTCTCTCCGGAAGTCATCCAGTAAAGGTCGCTGTCCGAGATTGTGAATGTACGGCTGTCAATCACCGAGCCGTCAGCCGGGTCTTTCAGGTTGACAGTTACACTGACATTGCTCCGGTAGGATGTATCGGTGTATTTATTGCCTTTGCCGTCCTTCTTGGTTTCACTTCTGGAGACAATGCTTATGTTGGCGATTGTTCCATCAACGAAAAACGAGGGTGTGCCGTCCGACAAGTCTGACTGTGAGACAATGCCATCTGAAGGACGGAAAAGAATGACCTTACTCAGTCCGTTCACAAGGCTTGCCCTCACAGCCTCAGCATATTGAGGCTGCTGCTTAGTGGTTTGGCCGCTGAGAAGAACTTCTGCTACATCTTTAAGTACCGATGTAGTTTTACTTCCTTCTGTCGGCGGTGTATAAATCAGTTCGCCGACACCGATTCGGTATATTGTGTTCCGCTCCTTTTGTGCTGTCGCAGACAGGAACGAAAAAAGAAACAGTGAAACGATTAATATTTTCAATGATTTCATGATATTTTTCTTGATACAAGTTGTGCCTGTTGCTATTTCCCTGTATGAATAAATTCGGCGGCCCGATAGAGCTGGGTGTCATTCCCCTTGTAGAACTCTTCGGCATTGAAAAATGCTTCAATGTCGGGGTCAACACCGTAGCCCTCATAACATACACCGTCAAGGCGCTTGCTCATCGAAGTAGAGGTATACATGCGGAATGCCTTGTTTTCGAGCACGCCGGCATAAAAATCTTTTATATCGTCGTTGAGAGGGCCGTGACCGCCTGAGGTGCGCTCTCCGATGAAGTAGCCGTTGGGCATTTCCATTATCGCCATAGGTGTAATTTCGGCCATGCTGATGGAGTTTATGTCAGCAAGGGCCACAACGGGGATATTATCCAGATTCCGCTCAACAGGATTGTCTTCGGGGGCTGTCGGCGAAAGAATCATCGGCGACCAGGGAGTATAATCAAGACGTCCGAGACCGGATTTTGACCGGGTATATCCGAAATGCACAGGTTCGGATAGAAGAGGGGTGACGATATTGTAAATGTCGTCGAGATTGCCGCCTGTGTTATTGCGAGTGTCGATGATTATACCTTTAAGATTTTCCGTCTCGTTGATGAGAGAGTAAAAGTTTGCCAGTGTCGTCTGCACGAGTTCCTGATTAATATTCTCGGTAATCTCGAATGAATTCAGTCCCAGACATGCGATGTCGCCGTCGAGCAGATATGACCAGATGGCAAAGCCTCCATTAAACGAGGCTCCCTCTACATTGGTGATGCGACCGAGGTCAGCGTTATGATAGATGACATTTTTAACATCTTCAAAACTATATCTCTCGTGATAATAATCGCGGCTTCGGATCTCTGCTTCTCCCGGGTCGAAATTCTTCCATAAATTTCCGTCCTTGTCTTTAAGGGTAAAGGAATAATGGTGGTCGATGAGGTTGGCGCATATCTCCTCAAAGAGGCCGGCGGCTGCGATGGAGTCTGCCTTCACGCCGAATTCCAGACCTTCAAACTGCGGAGCATACACCCGGTAGACTTCGTCCCAGTCGGTCGGGTCAACATCCCAGAACACATAGCTGTAGTTCATGCCGTTCCAATAGGATTCAAACACATGGCGCCAGTCGATGAAGACTCTCTCTTCATTCGGGTTGAGGACATCAAGATTGTCTTCCTGACAGGAGGTCATACAGATTCCGAGGAGCGCTGCAACAGCAAGATATATACTTTTTATCTTCATATTCATTTTGTTTTTATTGTGTACATGACTCCGACCATAAAGGCAAATGTGCTGTTGTGTTTTGAAGGCCGACTGAGCATATAGTTCTTCTGCATATCGGTCAGAGAATAGAGGTAGCGCCCTTCGGCAAACACGCTGAAACGCTTTGCAAACTGATATTCGATTCCTAACGCTCCCGACAGACCGGCATCAAACCTGTTGTCGCGCCGGGAATCAAAGGGTACTTTCTCATCGAAATGATAATCGCTATAAGACTGGCCGTCCGGTTGGAAATACGTCATCTGATTCCCTTCAACATAGCTGTCAATCCATGCGCCTAAGAAACCACCGGCGAGAACATATCCCCGCACTTTTACGCCACCGAAACTGAAGCGGGCGAAGAGAGGAATGTTGATATAGCTGTTGGTGTAATTGTAGTAGTTGCCCTCATATATCTCGCTGCGATACATAGAGTAGTTTTTTGCGAGATACGAGACTTCTGCCTGGAGTCCGAACCAGTCGCGGAAATCATAGCGGACAGGAATGCCGATGATACCGTTGGTGGCACCTGTGTAGTGACGGTCGTAATCGTAGCACTTGCTTACGAGCAGTGTATTGTGGACGACACCGCCCTCAATACCTATTTTCCATTGCGCCGTTGCCAACATTGGTGTAAATACCATTGCTACTACGGATGCAAGTTTAATAATAGTTTCTTTCATGTGATGAAAATATTATATGACGGTTTATGTTTATCAAGATGCTTGCTATATTGGATTCATCCAATGTTGTCTTGATTGGTATTACAAAATTAATTTCAAGCAGGATTTCATCTTGCTATTTTGAAACTGTTGTTCTCCAACAAATTCGCCGTACTTCTCCATGATTTTCATTTTCAGGTCAGATCCGGCGCACATGGAAGAACAATCTTGATATTGTTTAAGCCGTTATTTCTGCTGATAGGTAAACTCCTCATCAAAGGTGTAGACTGTAAAAGCCTCGGATGAAGCGTCATATCGTTGGCTCCTGATTACATGCATCACGGTTACCACTCCGTCCGGATCAAGTTCATAAGTGGCTTCGAATATATCCTGTAATCCGTCTTCCCATTCCATCACTGCCTTTGTGGGAAGATATTTTTCAGAACTGATTTGCAGAGCGCCTACAATCTCCATGTCGAGACGGTAGCCACTGGAGTTGGCCATCATACACCGCAAATAGGGAGCATTGCTCTTCTTTGGTATATCGCTATAGGTGATGGTGAGGCCTATTCTGGGTATTTCCTCCTCATAGTCAGGGAAGCTCATGAACACTACATTATCTCCGTTCCACTCGTAAAAAGTACGGGATTTCCCGCCTTGATTTACTTCCACGCACTGTCCCTTATTGTTATAGGACACTTTATCTACAGAACCGTCGGCGTATACAGCTTCCAATAACTGTCCCTTGTTATTCAGGTGAAATTCAATGGAACCATGTATGGGATTGTCAGTAAGCAGGATTTTACTCTTCTCATAGGTGTAGTGACCTGCACATTCACCATTGCTCACCCATTCGATTAGCCTGCCTTGACCGTCATACTTCATTTCTGAGATGTCATCTTTAGCTCCGAAGAGAATATCCTCATATCCCTCCACAACAAATTTTACATTGTGCTCTATCTTAGTCACCAGCAGTTCCTTATCCGGTGCTACGGGGTTGTCGTCATCGTCGGAACATGCAGTCATCGTTAAGGCTGCAAGCGCAGCGACTGCCCAGAATCGTATTGTCTTTAATGTATCCATTTTGTCCTTTTTTAGATAAGTAGATTGGATAGATAGGTAATTAGAAAGCGAGGATAGCTCGCACATTGGAGGGATAGTTCTTATTTAATTGGTCAGCTCGTCCGTCAGAGAAGTCCACATCCCACGCGTATTTCCGGAAGAACGAATCCTCAAAATCTTCATTAGACGACCAATAATAATCTAATTCAAACCACTTGATATAGTTCTTATAGTTACAATCAGCCGGTGTGCTCTTTCTTGCATACGCCATACGATCCGATAAAAGTGAACTGTTCTGATAAAGATACTGCAACTGACCGCATGAAGGCAGAAACCAACCGCTTGTTTTATCTGGAGCTGATAAAGGTTGCTGCCATTCGTATGCGTTTGTCTTATTTCCTTTCCGGTCAACAGTTCGGTTGCCGTAGGTCTCGCAAGCAAATACAGCTGGAAAATGTTTTATTTCCCAGCCATTCGATTTATTTGCCTCGTCTTTGACAAATTCATGAAATTTCTGACTATTGGAATACCCTTGCCAATCAGCAATATCAATGGAAACACCAACCTTTAGGTGATATACACGGCCCGGACCATCCGCCCAACAGAGTAGGTCGCCACGACCGTTATTTACATCCGTCAGGGCAACGACATATCCGTGGCACTTCGCTTGTCCGATACCAGTGTCAGAGTAGTCTGACTTGTCCGCCGGGTGATGACCTGCATAGAACACGATGCCTACTACGGTTTTGCCGCTCTTTGGCATTCTCTCAACCTCCTCAATCGTTCCGTCGTCAAAAATTCCACGCAGACCACCGTCGCTCCATGTGCCATCGGAGTAGAAATAGTCGCCCATTTTAAGGTCGGAGCCTATGTAATACTCACTATTCTCGTTGTTGGCATCGAAGCTGTGGCTGAATACCACAGTGCCTGTGGTCACGTTGGTAACTGTAAAGGTGTAGTGACCCAACCATACCTCACCCGTTAGGCTTTCAAGAGCTTGCTGACAGGCTTCGGATACCTCCTTGTCGCAAGTTTCTGATGTACCTTTCTTTGTCACTGAAGTGACTGTGCCGGATACTCCGAGTGCGGCCTTGAATGTGGACTCAATCTTGTTGATATCGTCCATGAAGTCGGGGCTGGAGGCCGACAAATCTGCAAAGCCCCATGAGTAGGTCACTTCCTCCACCGGCTCGTCCTTGTCGCTGCAAGCGGTGAAAGTCATCAAAGAGACATACACCAGAGCAAGCATCGCAAACATCGACGACAGGAATCGGGTTGATTTTCTTATCATATTCATTTATAATTGATTTTAGAAAATAGGTCAGAAGGCGAGGACAGCACGCACGTTGTGGGAGTTGCCCTTAACGTCTCGACTGTCGCAACCGTTGAAGAAGTGCAAGATCCTCGCGAATTCCGGACTGTTCGGATATTCATCCGTATACTCAGTGGATGACCAATAAGCTTTTTCTTCCTCGAACCCTTTAATATACTCCTTATAACTACTCTCATCTGGAGTGTTATCTTTTACAATCTCCATATGAGCCTCTAAAAAAGGACGATTATTAGCAAGAAATGTCAACTGACCGCAAGAAGGCAGGAACCAACCGCTTGAGTTGTTGGGAGCGGCCAACGGGTGCTGCCAGTCGTAAGTGTTTGTCGGAATTCCATCCCCGTCAAGCGCCCTGTTGCCGTATGTTTCGCAGGCAAGAAAGGCTGGAAAATGTTTCATTTCCCAACCATTATTTTGGGCGACATACTCATGAATTTTACATAGGTCGCCATAACCGCTCCAACTTTCTTTGTTGTTATAAGTTCCGATATGGTTATTGATAGGTCCATACGGCCCGTATCCCCATTGCAAATGCTCATAAATGCCGTCGTTATGTACGTCTGTAAGAGCTATTACATAACCGTGGCAATGATTTTGACCTATACCGGATTTGGTGTAATCGGATAAATCAAGTCCATGATGTCCAACGTAGAACACGATACCGATAACGGTTTTACCTTTCTTTGGTTTCGGTATTGTCTCTGCCCACTCCATCATAGTGGAGAACAATATTCTGCGCAGTCCGCCGTCGCTCCATGTGCCGTCGGAGTAGTAATAATCACCGATTTTTAGATCGGTGGCTTCATAAGTCTTTATGTAAGGATTCCATACGTTATCTTCATCAGTATTGAAAGAGGCCTCACAGATAGTTGTACCGGTAGTAGTGTTGGTCACTACGAACACATAGTTGCCTTGCCATACTTCATCCTTCAGCGAATCGAATGCCCGTTGGCAGGCTTCGAGAACCTCTTGGTCGCATGTTTCCGGTGTGCCTTGTTTGGTCACGGAGGTAGCGGTGCCCGTTACGCCGAGAGCAGCTTTGAATGTAGACTCTATTTTGTTCTTGTCGTCCATGAAGTCGGGTGTGGAAGGGCTCACTTCCTCGAACTCCCACGAGTAGGTCACTTCCTCCACCGGCTCGTCGTTGTCGCTGCAAGCGGTGAACGACATCAATGATGTATATACCACGGCCAATAACAGAAGTCGAGACCACAAGGATTTGATTGCTGTTCTCATCTTGTTATTATTTTGCTATTCGTATTTGCTTTGTAATTATTTGGAAATTAAGTCAGAAAGCAAGGATCGGGCGTACGTAAATCGGTCTTCCGGTAATGGATTCTTTGCCCATACCACTCACTACACAGGAGAGTCCGTAGTGGTTGGCAATTCCACTATAGTCAACGAGCACCCGGAGAGCCGTGAACTCAGGCCTGTCCCACAACTCAGACGATGACCAATAGTCTTCCGCCTTAAAGCCGCTGCTCTCTGAAGAGCCGAACAAGTCAGCTTTCCGATAACACACTTCCAATAGCTGACCGATGGATGGGAGAAACCATCCGCTGCTGTTTCGCGGTGCCGGACAGATGGTTTCGTATTTCACAACAGCATAATAAGTGGCGGGATAACCGGTCGCTTTTTCGGCATTCAACTTGTTCTTGCCTCCTGCTTCGCTGATGATGGTCTGCGTGTAACTATAGCCACTCCAGTCGGTGTTGGGATTTTTGAAATTATTCCAAGCGTTGCCATCGCTACCTATATGGTAGAGGCCGAGGGCAATGTCGTCCTTGCCCCACTTACAATAACTGTCATTGGCATCCTGCAGTGCCACGGCATAGCCATGGCACTTAGTCTGGCCTATACCGCTATACGAGTAGTCGGAATAGTCATAAAGATAGTGTCCGGCTTGGAACACCATGCCGATAACGGTCTTGTCGCTCAGAGGTTCCGGTCTTGGCTTGGACCACTCCATGGTGTTGTCGGAATAATTGATGCCGCGCAGGCCCCCGTCGCTCCATGTGCCGTCGGAGTAATAATAATCGCCAAATTTAAGATCGGAAGCTAAATAACTTTCGCCACTGTTCTCGTTGTTGGCATCAAATGTATGGGTGAATATCACAGTGCCGGTGGTCACATTGGTCACGATGAAGGTGTAGTGTCCCTGCCATACGCTTCCTCTCAGGCTTTCAAGAGCCTGTTTGCAGGCTTCATGCACCTCTTGGTCGCAAGTTTCAGGAGTTCCTGGTTTGGTCAGGGAAGTGGCAGTGCCCGTTGCGCCGAGTGCACTCTTGAATGTGGATTCGATTTTGTTGATGTCATCCATGAAGTCAGGAGTAGAGGCCGACAAATCCGCAAAGCCCCACGAGTATGTCACTTTCTCCACTGGACCGTCATTGTTGCTGCAAGCGGTGAACGACACTAATGATATACACACCAGAGCCAGCATATAGAGCTTGGCCTGAATGGATGTGATTGCTATATTCATTATAGCCTATTTTAATTGTCATTAATTGTTTAGTTTATGCTACCGGCGCCGGTGACTCCGGCAGTAAGTGACAAAATATGAATAGATTGACTCGGTAAATAGATCAGAAAGCGAGTACAGCTCGCACGTTGTTTGTTACTTCCTTCCAGGTGCACCGCAAGAAGCCTTGGCTGAAATCCACACATTCACTACTATTCGTATACTTTGAATTCTCAGTGGAAGCCCAATATGAATCACGGTTCCTGAACCCGTTTATATACTCTTTATAACTACTGCCATCGGGAGTGTTATCTCTTACACTCTCCATACATGCCTCTAAAGCAGAACGATTATTAGCCAGATATTTCAACTGGCCGGATGAAGGCAGGAACCAACCGCTTGAGTTGTTCGGAGCAGCTAACGGATGCTGCCAGTCGTAAGCGTTTAGCACCCTGTTGCCATATGTTTCGCAGGCAAGGAAGGCAGGAAAATTCTCCATATCCCATGCCTTATTATTGTTGACATACTCATGGATTTTAAGTAGGTCGCTATAACCGCTCCAACTTCCCTCGTAGTTATAAGTCCCGATGCTTTTTCCGATAGGTCCAAAAGGCCCGTGTCCCCATTGCAATTGGTCGTCATAGCCGTTATGCACGTCCGTAAGAGCTACAACATATCCATGACATTCCTTGTGTCCTATGCCGGATTTGGTGTAATCGGATAAATCATCACCGTGATGTCCTACGTAGAACACGATACCGATAACGGTTTTGCCGTTCTCCGGTTTTGGTATTGGCTCTGCCCATCTTGTTATTGGGTTTGCCCACTCCATCTTATCGGACTTATCGGAGAATAATAATGTGCGCAAACCGCCATCGCTCCATGTGCCGTCGGAGTAGTAATAATCACCGAATTTAAGGTCGGAGGCTTTATAAGTCTTAATGATGAAAGGATTCCAGTTATTATCATCAGCACTGAAAGATGCCTTACAGATGGGTGTTCCGGTAGTAGTGTTGGTCACTACGAAAACGTAGCTTCCCTGCCAGGCTTCATCCTTCAACGAATCGAATGCCCTTTTGCAGGCTTCGAGCACCTCCTTATCGCAAGTTTCCGAAGTGCCTTGTTTGGTCACCGAGGTTGCTGTGCCCGTTGCACCGAGAGCGGCCTTGAATGTAGACTCGATTTTGTTCTTGTCATCCATAAAGTCGGGAGTGGATGGCGACACTTCCTCAAACTTCCATGAGTAGGTTACTTCGGCAACCGGCTCGTCATCATTGCTGCAACCAGTAAACGTAACTAAGCTTACGCATACCAGAGCCAGCATCGCGAGCTTGGTTGACAGGCTTTGGATTACATTTTTCATATTCATTTATAATTGATTTTAGAACACAGGTCAGAAAGCGAGGACAGCTCGCACATTATCGGGGAGGTTCTTACTGTAGTAATACGGGCTGTAACTGAAGCGCACGAACCACGCGCAGTCCGGGCGGTCCGAATTCTCAGTGGACGACCAATAATACGAACTTGAGAACCATTTTATATGTTCTGTCAACGCACTATCGCCGGTATTTTCCTTGACTATATTGATATTATTTGACAAGAAATCTCTATTCTGCCAAATATGCTTCAACTGACCGCAAGAGGGAAGGAACCAGCCGCTGGTGTAGTCCGGAGCGGCCAGCGGCTTCTGCCATTCATACTTTCCGCCGGCATCGTTACCGTCCCGGTCTGTCGTCCGGTTGCCGTAGGTCTCACAGGCAAAGGCGGCAGGAAAATGTTTCATTTCCCAACCATCGGAGCTGTTGTCGGCTACAAACTTGTGGATTTGTTGACAATTCGCATAGCCGTTCCAGTCATTCTCATCAGTGGAAGCTCCGACACTCCGGTTACATGTACCGTCTTTCCATTCCCAACGTAGGCGGTCACTATCACCATTATGCACATCGGTAAGAGCAACGACATAACCATGACATTCCTTTTGTCTTATGCCGGAATTGCTGTAATCTGATTCGTCCTTCGGATTGTGGCCGGCATAGAACACAATCCCGATAATGGTCTTACCGCTATTAGGTAAGGGCCGGGGATCTACACATTCTACCGTGCCGTCGGCATAGAGTATGCGCAGCCCGCCGTCGCTCCATGTGCCGTCGGAATAATAGTAGTCGCCGATTTTAAGGTCGGAGGCAGTATAACTCTTGGGGCTGTTATCGTCGTCAGCATCAAATGTATGGCTGAATATTTCTGTGCCGGTGGTCACGTTGGTCACCGTGAAGGTATAGCGTCCTTGCCATACTTCATCCTTCAGAGAATCGAATGCCCGTTGACAGGCTTCGAGCACCTCCTTGTCGCATGTTTCCGAAGTGCCCTTTTTGGTCACGGAAGTTGCTGACCCGGTTGCGCCGAGAGCAGCCTTGAATGTGGATTCGATTTTGTTCTTGTCGTCCATGAAGTCGGGAGTGGAAGGGTTCACTTCCTCGAATTCCCATGAGTAAGTCACTTCCTCCATCGGCTCATCATTGTCGCTACATGCGGTGAGCGACACCAGTGAGACACACACCAGCATAGCAAGCATGGCCTGAATGGATTTGATATTTATTTTCATCATGCTGATTATCATAGTCGGATTATTGTTTCTGATATGTAAAGTACACATCGAATACGTAAGCACCCTGTTTTTCTTCCCCTTCAAAGGTATAGTCCCACTCAACGTGCATTTGGGTCACGACACCGTCGTTGTCGAGTGTATATTCTGCATTGTATGTTGTAACTAAGCCATCGTACCACTCCACGATCGACTTTATCGGCAGAAATTTGGTGGAACTGCAATTTAGGTCTCCGCTTACCTCTAAGTCAAGTCTATATCCACCATCATAGCCCGACAAACAACGCATGAAAGGAGCGTTGCCCTTCACTGGTATGTCACTATAAGTGTTAGTAACCACATAAATAGGCTCGCCATCCTCGTTGAGACTGGTTTCCTTAGTCATCTGTCCGTCAGTCCACTCCATGAGCAGGTGAAGGTTTCCCGGCCACACAACTTCCACGCACTGCTTCTGGTCGTTGTAGGATAATAGAGCTTTGTTCCCGTCTTTATACAAGGCTTCTCTTACCAATCCTTGGTCATCCAGTTTGAACTCATAGAGTTCATCGCCGTCATATTTCACTAATATCTTTCCCTTACCGTATGTGAAGCTGGAGGACAGAGTACCGTTGTCCCACCATTCCATGAGACGTCCTTGCTCGTCATATTTCATCTCTGTGATGTCGTGCTCGGGCTTGAACTCATACTCTGGGGCAATGTATGAGGCTTTAAGCTCCATCTTGGTGAGCAGGGGTTGGACTTCCGGCTCGGGCATCGGGCTGTCGTTGTCGTTGCAAGCGGTAAACAACACCAATGATATGCACACCAGAACCGGCATAGCAAACATTGACGACAGATAATGGGTTGCTCTTCTTTTCCTGTTCATTTTTTCCATTGTAAATTAATAATTGTTATATCAGAAGGCAAGAATAGGTCTTGCCGTAAAGTTCCGGTTTTTGTAAATTTTGGCTTTGCGGCCATCATCGAGAGCATAAGCAACCTGGCCCGGGTCCTCTTCCCATTCCGTTGATGACCAAAATGTGTTACCGAATAAATAGGTAGGATGCCGTTCACTATTCAGGTAGATGGCATCAAAGCTATCTGTTATTGTTCCACCTGTATGATTTACAGCATAATCAAGTTGCGCAATGGAGGGAAGGAACCAACCGCTGCTGTTAATGGGTGCTGTGCGGCCCTCTCCGTCGTAATAACGGCATGCCTTCGCTGCGGGGAAATAATCCTTGTCTTTATTGTATATCATATATTTGGTGTTGTCTAAACCATTCCAGGATGATGTAGAACCGACGCCAATTTGAAAAATAGGGGTCAACATCCAGTAGCATTTAGCGGCGTTATGGAGAGAAAGCGCATATCCGTGCCATTTACCCTTCGAGCTGGTACCCAACAAGATATCGGTAAGGCTATATGAAGTGTTTTCGCTGCTGTCTTCCGGGTGATGTCCGACGTAGAACACCACTCCTACACATCGCTTGAAGTCTTTTTCTCCGGCTTCTTCGGGTGTGACCACATAGGCATAACCGGCTTCCGTAGTGCATAAAAGCGATCCTACCTTTATATCTCCGTCCAGTCCGTCTGACCATCCACATTTTGGACATTTCCCATCTTTGCTCGAATCAATAGAAGAAAGTTTCTTGCAATTCCCACAGGTATAGTATTTAGAGAAGAAGACATTGGTTATCTTCCCATATGAGTTGTCATTGTTTAGGTATTCCCAAGTGGCAATGTCAAGATTAAACGCAGGTATGCCCTTAATTTTGAATTCGATGGTATTATATACTCCTTCTTTCTCAGAGCCGGCAATGCGCACCGAGCCTTCTTCGCCCAGAGAGACAGTCTTTGGCTTCCCGTCCCATTCGGTGCGTGTAAGATCCTCCACAAACCACTCGGCATTCTCAGCGTCGCCGACCGGTATGGCATACAGACCATCCGTGGCATCGTTTTTTACAAAGACGATTTCGCCTTTATCATCAAGCACACATCTCTTTATCCATTCAGCAATTTCTTTGTTTTTTGCGGGGTCGGATTCCGGCTCTGAATCATTGGAGCAGGATGTAAAGGAGAGGAATGTGATAATAACTCCGAACAGATAGATTACTATTTTCATATTCATTTATTGAAATTTACAAATTCAGACATATTGGATGTATAGAGGTTGCCGTAGTTTTGTGCGTTATAAACCATCACATGACTACCGACTGTGTTGATAAACAGCCTGTAATATAGATCGCGCATACCGATAGACTGATTGGCGCCTATCTGTTCGATGAATGTGCTTGTGAAACGGTTGCTCATCCATATTTTCATATTGCTGTTGAAAACATCGGCTTTGGAGGTTTCATCGCCGTTTGCGGCCGTTATGAAAAGCATACCCGGTACACCTTCACATTTTTCAAGCACACCGCCCGAGTAACAAGCCTCTACCATCATAAGCAGCTTGCGGTAGCAACCCTTCCGGTTCATTTCCATGAAAATAGGAGCCAGCACATCACCGGTCAATGCATAATATTCTTCATCCCAGCACATTGCTCCTGGCATACCATGCCCGCTCCAGAAGATGAATATATTGTCGTTTTCGGTTGACTGAATCACTTCATGAATCTTGTCGGTAGTTTCGCCGTTCAATATCCGGCCGATGTCCGCAGGCTCCAGATCCGACATCCGGTAATCAATCTTCACGTCCTCATAAACATTGCGACCATTCGGTGTAACCCTGATTACTCCTTGATAGGGATTGGAACTATTGCGGGCAATGTCATCCTCCATGATGAGGACTATATGGTCATCGGTATACCCCGATGCTTTAAGACGCTGGTAAATAGCAAGGACATCAGCCTGATGCCGATAGTTTGACCATCCGCTTGAAGAAGCCACGAGCAATGCCCAGTTGCCTTTATGCTCAGGATAAGTTATATCTCCTGAATCATTGAAATCCTGCATCTGGGAAGCCTTCCAGTTCCAACCGGCAAGTGTGGCCTCTGTACGGTTGCCACCGTCGCTTGTATTGTAATCGAGGATAATATATTTCCCGTTGTAAACCTTGAAGTTGTGGTAAGTGGTCGCAAGAACATTGGTAAATACTTTCGCGTCGAATCTCAAATGCCCGGACGCTCCTTTTACATAGGGAGAACCACCCCGTGAAAGAGCATCCACGACCAATCCCATATCCTCGCCGGTCCAACTGCCCATGTTCATGTCTTGGCCGGACACAATAGCACGGAGAGCCTTTTGCAGCGATACCTCAGGTTGCAGCAATCTCATCCATGCCGCATAGCCTATGAGCATGGCGGCATCATAAAGCTGCGCTTCTCCAAGTGTAGGTGTCTGATTGAAAAAAGTCTTGTATGACACATCAAAGCCTGATTCCGGGTCGGAGCCGAAGGCCACACCCTCCATCCCTTCTGCTTTCTCACCATATATGGCAAGAACATCGGCACCGTATGCAGTATCGGAGAACAATAACCGTGGTGCTGAAGTCCCGGCTTTTGGCTGAATTTTGTAGGCTTCGAGCATAGGACCCATCTCGTCAACTTCCGAGGGAATACAAATGACGTATTCGGCACCCGACTGCACAGCCTGCCGTGTCATATCGGCAAGTGTGGAGTTATTATAAGCGAATACTCCTTTGTTTTCCAGCCCAAGTTCTTTAGCTTGAAAGGCGAACCAGTCTATGAATGTCTGTCCGTATCCGTCATTCTCCTTTGCAAGAAGAGTCACGCTTTTGCCTCCGTAGTTGATGACTTTAGAGAGCAGCACCTCGCATTGGGTAATGTCTGTCTCTGTCATGGCCCACAGATATCCGGTAGAGGCGTATGCCCGCACAAGCTGTTCGGCTGTTGCCAATGTGAAGTAGGTTTTCCCGGAAGGCGTGAGTCCGGCGGCGAGTTCTTCCGCATTGGATGAGTAAAGACCGCCAATCACGGCATATATATCATCGCGGAAGGCAAGATCTTTAGCAAGTTTCGGTATATCTGTTGTTGATTCGTCATAATATTCGAATTTCAATCTTATACCTTTGTCCTGATTCTTGAAAGCACGTTCAAGGTTGGTTGCAAACATGCCGAGCGTCCTTTTCCAATGGGCATCAAGCCCATTTTCCATAGGGAGAACAACGGCGACTGTATGTTCTGTCCACTGTCTGTTATCATTAGTTTGTGGCTCATCCTCGTCGGAACAGCCACAAAAGCACAGCAGACAGATGAATGCTATAATTTTTATCTCAATTGCCCTCATAATATTCTTTTTCTTTTGTTGTCGCCTGCTGACGAATTTGTTCCATGATGTCCTTATACTCAGCTTCATATAACGGCGAAAGTTTCCAGTCGGCATAACCGCTTTCCAAACCGTAAAGTTGCGACTCAGGCATTGTGCCTGTCGTTGACCATTCCATAAGATATTCAAAAATCAGACGGTCAATTTCTTTGATTACAGAGCCTGTGATTTTATTGGAAAGCCCGCTCTGGTCAATATCCATTCCAGCAAGAAACGGCGAATCCTCATTTTCGCGAGAATAGCGGTATATGCCTGCGTTTGAACCTCCGGCAACAGGAAAGATATAGCCGTATTCCTTTGCCCAGTCGCTCATCTTCTGATATGTGAAATAAGACTGAATATATCCGGTCCAGTCATCGGCAATATATTTGACATCACAGTCCCCTTGAAAACCGGCGATAAATCCGTCTCTGGCAATTCCTATTGGGCTGTCGGAGTCATTGGCAAGCAGCGCCAATGCTTTTTTATCACCGCAACACCGAGATGCGGTTGCACCGGCAAGATATGAAGCGCCGTACATTGAAATCTGGAAAGTATGGATGTTCGGGTCGTTGTATCGTTTCCGACTTTCAAACAGCAGGATACTTTTATTGGCGGTCAGGCTGTGCTCTTTGAGGTATTTCTCTGCAATAGGTTCATAGTCGCTTGTGGCAAGCACGAAAAGAACAGGAATGTTGCTTTCCGGCCGCACAAGCCAATCGGAAAATATTTTCTCAGCCTCATCCAGTGACTCTGGAGAATAGATGTATATGTCAGTTTCAGGTTGTTCCAACTTGAAACGCTGTACCCCTTCGAGGATACAATCGTTATAACTCATATCGCCGAGACCTCCCGGTGAGAACAGGAAGATAATCTGAGGCTGTGGCGAATCTGCCACGGGGTCATCATCCTTACTGCACGCAGTGGTCATCATCAACGCAAGAAGTAAGGACAACAATAGGAAGTATTGCTTCATATTTTTCAACACTTTGGCGTTCAATTCTTAAATAGTGCAAAGTTAGCCACGCTGTGGCTCCCGGCCACGCTCAGATGCCGGGTTGTCCTCCAAGAAAATCACTTCAGTTCTCCAAAGAAATCACTTTGGAGGTTTATGTGGCTGAAAAGACGCGGTTTAGCAATATGGTTAAAACGCAAAGAGGTTGTCCCTTGTAAACGAGACAACCCCTTTGGTGTTATTACAGTGATTCTATCTTCAGTGCTTTATCTGAGCTGCCAGCTACGAGAAATAAGATCCAAGCTCGTGGCGATATTTTCACTTTCGGGATAGCCCGGTTCGCAGATCTGGAAGGTGAAAGGCATATGGTCATTGATGCTGAACACCATTGTATAGTATGAGCCTTCTTCCGAATCTTTCTTGACACGTATGCGTCCGTTGTCACCGGGCACCTGATAGGTGTAATCTTGCCCGTTCCAATCTTTACCGATAAATGCCACGACAACTTCCTGCGCTTTGGCATCGTTTCCTACAGGCAGCATCAAATGGTCTAAGGCTTCATTGCCATACAGTTCGCCCAAATGACTGTTGACTACAGATTCAATGTGGGTAACTACTTCTTCGAGTGAGGTGTCCTTGGGCTCGTCATCGGAAGAACACGATGTGAAGGCAAATGCGCACATCAGAAGAGCCGCAAGACTTTTAATGATTGTTTTCATGATTCCTATTGCTCAATGTTTTAATGAATTCGTTTCGTGCCGAACCCGTCATAAGCATTCGGCTGGCACAAAGTTATATGAAATGACCTTGATTTGCCTTAGTTTTAAGGCCATTGTTCTCCATTAAATTCACTTTATGTATCCAAGATATTTACAGCTATATGGCTAACACGCTAATAATATGTCACTTATATTTATCGGTAAAATATGAGCCATTATATCCCGATACTTATGGCATGAGAGCCAAAATGAATTTTATGGAGAACATCTGTGATTTATATAGAGAGCAATCAGACGTTTTGATTCGCTAATAACTATTGCAGGAGCTATCTTTGCAGGAAATAAATAAACCAACATAAATCTGATGATATGAAGCAACTGATGTTTCTATTCGCTCTTTTGCCGACATTTGCTTTCGTCGCTTGCAATAGCGATAACCCCGACATAGAAGACCCCGAAAGCAAACAATTTGTTGAGTGGATAAAGAGCTGCGTATTGGATGACAAAGGAGAAATAGTGTTCATCAAAAATGACATCACGTAAGGGCTGTACGCTATTCCGGCTGGCTCCGCTGAAAATGCGGCATGGTTTGTGGAAGACCTGACACGGACCAAATGGGAAGGAGATACGAAGACTGTTACCTTAGGGGATGGTCTTGGAAGTATTCGTATTGCAGGCTCAGAAAATGAAGGAGTATACAATACATTGGTATTTAATATAAAGGATATACCTCCGTTTACGCTTGAAATTGCCACTTGGGAATATATCAATAATGACAACTCATACGGATCAAAAGTAAACAGGCTCAAGCCGAAAACACGGTGCATAGATTTTGAAGGAAGTGTTAAATTTGTGACATGAAAACCGGCGAAGCATTTTGGCAGTTCTTACCCGATGGATTGGGAGAACTGTTTGAAATGGTCAAGTTTGAAAAGACCGACCAGTCATACGACATCTGGCTTGACGAGAAGAAGAAGCTGTCCGATGAAGACTTCCGTAATCCCAATATAGTAGCTCGAGGTTATACTGACTATGTCACCATTCAGGATTATCCCATGCGAGGACGTCCTGTGTATCTGCATATGCGCAAGAACAAATGGTGGGACAAGAAGACCAACGAGATATTCAGCTACAATCTTGAGCTCCCCAACGAGGAAGGGACACGACTCAGTGCCGAGTTCGTGGCTTTTTTAAAAGACGAAGGTGGAGACGACAGCTCTGTCGATTAAGCATATAGCGCGGATGTACTGCGTAAACGGCAAGTATTTTGCTGACTTATACCGCAACAAGCTGAGCGGCTACGCCCAGTGGTGCGGGAGCGAACTCGGTTGTGGGTTTTATTTCAACGCCGCCAACATCGGACCGTACATGAGCCTTGACGAGACCTGTCTGAGCAACGGCGAGGTGTGGACTTTCCTGACCAACAAGGACGGCCACGGCGGCAAAGGCACGCTGGCGGCAGCCATCCCCGGCACCAGAAGCGACGAAATTATCTCCATACTCATCGGCGCGATGGGCAAGTCTGTCAGACGCAAAGTGAAAGAAGTGACTTGCGATCTGTCCCCATCAATGATGCTGATAGCCGCCGAAGTGTTCTACAACGCACACGTTGTCAACGACCGCTTCCACGTACAGCAGGTCTATAATGATGCGGTTGATGAAATCCGAATAGACATACGCCGTCAGCTTATCGCCGAAGAAAACAGCCGCGACAAATCTGTGCCTGCTGTTACGTATTCCAACGGCGAGACCATGCGCCAGATACTTGCCCGCAGCAAGCACACACTTATGATGTCGCAGAACAAATGGACTGACATACAGCGCCATCGTGCAAACATTCTGTTCAAACACTATCCGATACTGAAAGCCGCGTACCACCTAGCTATGGAACTGCGCCAGATCTTCAACGCTAAGATATCACCCGCCAAAGCAATGGGGCGGATGAACAAGTGGTATGAATTAGTAATGGCATTGGGCAACAACAACTTCCGCTCTGTCATCAAGACGTTCAGGAACCACGCCCCGACTATCCTCAACTACTTCCGTCGGCGAGCCACCAACGCCTCGGCCGAAGCTTTCAACTCCAAAGTGAAAATCTTTCGTTCGCAGATGCGCGGAGTACGCGACCGAGATTTCTTCATCTTCCGACTCGTCAAGCTATACGCCTGAAATTTTAACTCTCGATTCCCTCTGTTTTAACAAATGCACCGTGTTTTCGGCTTGAGCCAGTAAACATCCTATTTTTGAAAAATTATTATCTCTGTGATAATTGCACTAATATCAGTAAGGGATCAGATGGGTGTTGTCCTCATTGTGGTTTCAGTTATGAAGGCATAGAGGAAGGACTTGTCAATGCTAAAGTCGGTGACTTATATTGCATTACGAAAAGAGGGAATAGAGGATATGTAGTTCCTTCTGATAAGGCAACAGACATAGATAAGGAGCGCTGCATCGGAGTGGTTATATATGCTGGGCATCATCCGAATGACAAAAGCGACTATTCTGCCACCGGCATAGGCTCCGCAACATGTCACGGCTACGCCATTGCTAAGTCATTTAGACGTCAGCCTCACATCGGTTGGGGGCCGGAAGATCATGGTCTGAGTCTGTTTCCTGACTATCCGAGAAGTGACGAGTATAAGTATTGGGAGGATGGATCGGAAATAGAACCGGACAACCGCTATGTTACCCGTGACTGGAGCGGTTATCTGTACACTACCAGAATAATAGAAAAGGCGGGTGGTAAAGATAAACTTGGCGAAAACGCCATTTCCGGCTTCCCCGCTACGTATTTGGCTGTGAATGGAAGCGGAGTAGCGCCTGTCAACAGTTCCGGGTGGTTTCTTCCGTCTATGGGACAGTTAGTACAAGCTCTCAATGAAAGAAACAGTCTCTCAGTAGCAGGCGACCATGGGTGGGGAGGTGGCGACACTTTCTGGTCATCCAACACCACAGCAGACTCCCCAAAGGTCTATACTTTGTATTTTTTGCTCTCCTATGATCCTTGGCACTATCAATATCTGAAGGAATTGGAATTTAAAGCGTATTCTCCATCCTTCCGGGTTGGAGGTATAGTGCGGAGCGCTATCGCCTTTTAGCCGCTGGTTGCTTTAATCAGCAGATGAAATAGACGCTTCACCGGCTTTGAAGTCGGATGGACTCATGCCAAACCTGCGTTTGAAGTGGCTATAGAAAGTACCATTGGACATTTGTACCTCTTTTGCTATGGCATCAAAATTCCAGTTAGGATTCTCTCTCATAAGCTTCACAGCGTAATCGAGACGACAGTTCTGGATATACTGCGAGAAGGTGCATCCCGCAAATTCCTTGAACAACATGGAAAATTTGTTGGCTGGAATTTTGAATTCTGTCATTAAGTCTTTACGAGAGAAGTTCGGATTCAGATATAGTCTTCTGGCCAACACCTCGTGGTTCATGCGGGTATAGAGCGTCCTATCGCCTTCCGTCAATAACGATTCACTTTTGTCAGGACCCTCACATGATTCAGAATCTTCATTATCTTCAGCAGTTTCTGTTGACGGTGTTTCTATGCCTGACCTCTTGGTGGCTTCTTCAAGCTGTTTCCTGAGTTGGATTACCTCTTCTTGCCGTTCAAAAAGTTCGTCTTTATAGCCTATCAATTCATCAATGGTTTTCACCATCACCTTGTTTTTGGTATTGATAGTCTTATTGTAGCGTAATATTCGTATGATGAATACAACTGCAAGAATGAGGAAAATCAGTGCGGAACCGATAATGATATTACGGATCAAGATTGACGCTGATTGCTGTTCAAGTTGGAGCGCTTGTTCTTGAGTCTTATAAATCTCTGCAAGTTCAAGTGCTTTTTCATTTCGATCACGTTCTCGCAGGGTATCGTTCAGTTCCTGCATGGTATGAAGAACACGGTTGGCGGAACGAATGTCGTCTAACTTTTCATATACAGCAAGCTCAGATGCAAGATGATTCTCAACATAACTATAGCTGACAGTGTCGGTATTTGCTTGCCAGAATCTCTTTTCTTCTTTCAACTGGCGCAGTGCCTCTCGATAATCACCAACCTGATATAAATAAGGTATAATAAGCTGACTTGCGTCCGGTGTCTTGGCATACTCAGTGGATAGCAACTTCTGGTATTGTTCGTGCCCTTTGTCATTTTCACCTTTTATGGCGTAAAGGACAGCAGCCATGCCATATCCGCTTGCATGTCGCATATCTATTAATCCGGGAGGAAGTCCTTCCTTGGTTTCAAGACGATTGACGGCTTCCTCATATCTTGGAAGCAATGCAATAGCCTCAACGTATTTTTCTACGTTGCGAAGTGTGCCAATCACTATGGCAAGAGTATAGACATAATCATCGGCAGCTTCCCAGTTATTGCTTTTCTTCGATTCATCGTCAAGGATGTCAACGGCTTTTCTGTAGTACCTGAAGCCTTCATCCTCTCGGTTGAGCATCATCAAATTTCTGCCAAGGTCGAAACTTAGAGTAGCCTCGGATTCTTTTATTACGCTGTCCTGAGCAAGCATTATGCCCTCAGTGCAGAATCGGATGCTCTGAGGATAATCCCCGTTAAGGTAATATTGGTCCGCAATCATGCCGATGAGACGAAGATAGCTCCTCGTATCTTCGCGTGCCGATGGTGATTTATAGGCTTTCAGAGCATATTCCAATGATTTGATATTGTCCGACAAACCGTTATGATATACCATGGCACGAAGCCTGTTCCTATCAAAGTCGTTCATCAATCCCTTGGCCTCAGCGCTATCAATCAGCGCAAGGGCTCTTTCAGGTTCTTCAATGGAGAGATTACTGATATACGGAACACTAAAGACACTGGGATTAGTGTCTTTTCCTTCTTTCCCGCCGCAACCAGAAGTCATGGCCAGCAGAAGAAGCATAATTATATAAACGATCTTGTTCATATTATGCCGGTGCTTTAGCGTATATTAGATGCAAAATTAACAAAAATTCCCGACATACGGGCCATCTTTGCCAAACAAAATATCGTTTCCCATGAATTGCAGGGAAAAACTTCAATTCACGGAAAACGATATATCACAGATAAGTAGCTTACAGGCGGATGGAAGCCCCGAAGCGATAATTAGTTAAAGGCTCGGCTACCATTGATTCCTTAGAGCCGGAAGTTTGAGACTGGTTATCTCTTACTTCGACCCTTTGAGTATCCGTATGTTTGACTTCCTCACCGTCCTTTTCATCGTGCTTGGGAGCAAGTTCGGCGGTGATCTTGCGGTCGAGGGCGGCAAGGTCGGATTTAAGTTGCTTCAGCTCGTCCTCTTTGCCCCATTGTTTCGAGATGATGGCTTCGAGCTGGGGAACATCGGCTTTGAGTTTGGCTGTCCGTTCCTCATACTGCGCGATGATGCCGGGTATCTTCTCCAGAGCGTTGACGAAGTTCATGCAGGCGGCGTGGGTGTCGCTCATGGCGATGAAGCCGTTGTTAAACTTGTATTTGTAGTTGCCTTCGACCACAAAGCGGTTCTGAACAGACTCCTTGCCGTCAACAAGGGTGCGCTCCGAGATAATGGAAATCGGGAAGCCATAGACTTCGCCGATGCGTTGGTACTGGCCGTGAGTGTCTGTTCGCTGTGCCAGCCCTTGCATGTGTATGCCCATGTTCTTCTCATCGGTCAGGTTGCAGGTGTCGATGGTGAGATTGTTGAGCGGATTACCGTCCTGATCTCTCCTTACAACCGCCTCGTACCGTGCCGCGTCTGCTTTCATCCTCTCGATTGCCGCCTCGTTGTTGGCAATGTCATGGGTGATGGTCTGGTACCTGAACTTGGAATCGGAGATGCCCTTGTTGTGCGCCTTGCGTTCACTCTCCAGTGAGGCTATGCGCTTTTCGAGTTTCGCCTTTTCCAACAGGTCAGTGTTGCCGGACAGGATCGCCATGTACTCCGAGAAATTCATACCGTTCTTTTCGTCCATCGCGCCCTCATCGATGGTTCGTGCTCCGAGTGCGCCGGATTTAAGCTGGGCTATGAATGTTGCCTTGCAGTGAAGGAGATTAAATTTGTAGGAGTCCAAAGTTTTCTCCACCGCATATATTTGGATGTCAACATTATTCCCTGCGTACAGTTTTGCAACCTCGTTTCCATGTCGCTGACCTCTGCCGTCTCTTTGTTCAAGGTCTTTCGGTACCCAGGGAATATCAAGATGATGGATACAAACCACTCGCTTTTGGGCGTTTACACCCGTGCCAAGCATCTGTGTCGAGCCGAAAAGAACACGCACATCTCCATCGTTCATTGCCTGAATGACAGCCTTTCTGCTACGCTCCGTTTTACACTCCTGTATAAAGCGTATTTCATGCGCGGGAATACCATAGTCCTCTATCAGTTTGCGCTTGATTTCGGAATAGACATTCCACTCGCCGGGCTTGTAAGTTGACAAGTCGCTGAATACAAACTGTGTACCTTTGTGTTCATCATACTTCCGATAGTATTCCGCTATCATCCGGGCGCAATGACTGGCCTTGTTGCCGGGGTCATCGCCATAGGAAGGATCTATAAGACGCATATCCATAGACATTTTGCGGGCATAGTCAGTGGCGATAAGCATCTTTGCCTTCTCCTCAGTCTCGCTTAACGGGGCGCGTCCGAGAATCGTGGCATCGCCACTTTCGGCGAACTTCATCAGCTTCTCGATAAAAGCCTCCTGTGCCGGTGTCGGAGGTATGTTATGGAGTATCTCGTTCTTGTGAGGACGGTCAACTCCGACATCCTCCGCAGTCCTATAATCCGTGATTTCATTATAAAACGCCGCTAATTCCGGCACCTTGATGAAGTACCTGAATCTTTCTTTCGCCACAATATTATTGGTGACATTGAACTCATAATCCGTTGTCTTTTTGGCGAAGATTGCCGCCCACGCATCGAAGCATCTGATATCCTGCCTTTCAAGCTCATTGGGCCGCAGATACTTGAACAGCAGATACAACTCCGTCAGACTGTTGGATATGGTTGTTCCGCTGAGAAAAGTTGCTCCCAAATCCTTGCCAGTTCGCTCCTGAATGGTTCGTATGGCATAGAGAAGATTCAGCGCACGTTGTGAGCCTTCCGAATTGCCCAAACCTGCGACTCTATCGTGTCTGGTGTTGAACATCAAGTTCTTGAACTGATGACTCTCGTCCACAAATATGTGATCGATACCCATTTGCTTGAAGTCAACGACGGCATCCTTGTTCTGCTCAATCTGGTATTGGATAGTGGCAATCTTAGCTGTCAGGTTTTCTTTTCGCTTGATAAGACCTTTGAGCATACCACGCGACACATCATGCCCTTGTTGCTTCACCACTTCGAGGTTCTCCTCAACAGTGTCAAGTTCCGCCTGGAGGATTTGCTGTTGCATCTCCGGCGACTGCGGTATCTTGCCGAACTGGTCGTGCGACATGATAACGCAGTCGTAGTCGTTGTTCTTGATTTGATTGAAGAAGTTGACGCGGTTGTCAGCCTTGAAACTCTTTTCATCAGCAAACAGGATGCGGGCATTGGGGTAAGCCGACTGATAGGTCATGGCAATCTCGGCTACATTGGCTTTAAGACCGATAATCATCGGTTTGTGAGCCAGTCCAAGACGCTTCATTTCATGCGATGCGATGCACATTATCAGCGTTTTACCTGTCCCGACCTCGTGGTCACAGATCCCTCCGCCGTTCTGTTTCAGCATCCATATACAGTCCTTTTGAGACTGATAAATGGAGCTGATTCCATACCTATCTCCCAATATTTTCATATTGAGGTCCGGGAAGGTCTGATGCGAACCATCGTATTGCGGACGCACGAAACAATTGAACTTGTTGTTATATAAATCAACAAGCCTTTCCTTAAATTCCGGGCTTTGGGCCTCCAGCCATTCCGAGAATCCATTTCGGATTTCATCAATCTTGGTATTGGCGAGTTGGATGGCCTCGTTATCTGGAACCTTTATGTCGTGTCCATCCTCATCCTTGCCGATTGACTTCTTTATGTCCGGCACGGTATTGTGCAGGGCGTGTTTCAGAAGACTCATGCCGTCGTATGTACGATAGTAACCTCTGACACAGAATTCCTCCCATATCTTCATATTGCCTCGGCTGTTTGTTGCCGAATACTCGTCCATCGAAGAAGAATAGGCAATCTTAATTTCTGTTTCATACAGATGGCTCATATAAGCGGAGTATATGCCTGTCGGTATCCAACGTTCACCGAAATTGAAATCAAGCTCATCGAACTCGATACGACGAGGCCGCGCTTCCTCCAACGCTTTGAGGGAATCCTTCGATAATTCGATGTACGGCTCGATACCGTCATAGCCGGGGAAATTTTCAATACGTCTCTCCTGACTCTCGATCCATGCCTTTATGTTCTCAGCCTTTGCCACAACATTTCCAGCGATGAACCGATCAGTAATCTCAAACTTCTCCACAATCGGATTGTAATAGATATGTCCTTCCAACGCTTCAAGCAAGTCCCATTCATACTGACCAACGATGTCACCGGCGGTCTTATCTATGCCCAAAAGGTCGGCCATATATTCCATGTTAACCTCTCCATATTTATTAAGCGATGCGACCAGTGCCTCCTGTGGCATTGTTACCGAAGTAACTTCATCCTGCGAGAAGCTGACGGGGTGGTCAAATATGTCTGCCTTTATAAACTGACCCTTCTCGCCACGTTCCAATGCCAGTGCGTCACGACCGTTGGCGTCCATCAGTATGAACTTGACATTCTGTTTCTCATTGAGATTGCCGTACTTCTCCACGAACTCATCATAATATTGGTTGAGGTGTTCGCGCAGATGCTCACTCGGCTCATGTGTCTCTGCCTCGTAGTTATAGAGCTGTTGGTATGTCTCCGAAAGAGTTACATACAGCATGGCGCGTTTCTCCTGTTCCGGTTTGAGGTTGAGCGGTGTGAAGGTAGCTCCGTTCTTTCTGACTTCGGACAGAAAACCGACCATGCCGTCCTGAACTACCATTGAGCCGTTCTTATGGAAGAACTGAATGTCCTCCGCGAAAGGACGCGGCGACATATCGCGCTCTATTTTCGCAGGTTGAGGCGTGGCCACTCTTGGCTTACGACCGGGGATAAAATCTCCCTCGGTCTTATGAATGACTTTATTGCCCTCAATGATAGTTTCTACATTTGCCGCTTCCTGAGCTTCTTTCTCCAGACGCATCTCCTCCATCTGGCGATGGGCAATCGACATCATTGTTTCATAGAATCCGTTGATGGGCGGATTGTCATCCCAGTTCAGAGAACCGTAAAATTCCAGTTCCTTTTCTGAAAGAGGTCGGAATTTCTTTATCGGAATGTCATCGACTTTTACAGTCGGACGGGGCTTTGAATCAGTGGTGTCAGCTTTATGCTTCGGCTGCGGGCGCGGTTTGCCGATTGGCTCCAGTTCTCCGAAAAGATTGTAGGCGAAAAGACGCGGGTCGGGATTGTCCGAGTAATCCGGTCTGCCATCGGTCTCAATCTCTTGGGTTGGTGCATCCTTTGGCGGCTCAACAGGTTTAGGCTCAGGCTTCGGAGGCTGATTAGGCGTAACCGTCTCGACAACCTTCTGTTTGGTAGTCCTTTTCAGTTTCGGGTCTTCCAACTGCTCACAGATAGCCACACGTTTGCCTGCCCGCACAAGTTTGGGCAGATAGGTGTCGAGGGCATGATGCGGAAATCCGGCAAGCTCGATACGGTTGTCAAGACCGTTCATCCGGCGCGTCAGAGTAATGCCGAGTATTTCCGACACTTCAACCGCATCCTTGCCGAAAATCTCATAGAAATCGCCGACACGAAATAGAAGAATAGCATCGGGATGTTTCTTTTTCATCTCCTGATACTGTTTGAGCAAAGGCTCGTTTTTCTGCTCAATCTTCTCGGCAAGTGGTTTCTGCTTCGGAGGTTCGGGCTTGACTTCCGGCTCAACCTTCGGTGTCGGCTTTACAGGGTCAGGCGTAGGCGGCTTGATACCGTTGGAATTATACAGTTCCAGATTAAGGCGCAGGTGCAGCGACTCGTCGAGCGCAGTCCGTAGATCGCGGGATATGCCGTCAACACCACCTGTATGTGTATAAACAATCGCCGGTTTTCCATACTGATCGGTGCCAACTTTTGCATCGGTGCAAATCACATTCTGCGGAAACGCCTGAAAGAATTTGTTGCCCGGCACCTTTGTACCACGGTCAACGACAGACTGGATAAAGAACTCCTCATCAGCCGACAACGCTTTCTTTCCTGTGTGCTTCTGGAGTATAATCAGGTCGGACCCGGCATCGGTTCCTGCGTTTTCGCTGAAAGTGTTGTTGGGCAGTCGTAACGCCGCTACAAGGTCGGCACGTTTCACAAGTTCCATTCTAATGAAAGGACTGCCAGCGTTCATAACACCTTGGGATGCTATGAAAGCGACAAGTCCACCCTCGCGCACTTGGTCGAGTGCCTTCAGGAAGAAATAATTGTGAATAGTCTTTGTCGCCTGACGGTAGGCAACATCCTTGCTTACGGCATACGCCGGGTCTGCGACAGCAAAATCACCGAAAGGAACATTCGAGGCGGCAACATCGAAATATCCGTTGAAATCGCGCTCAATCTTCTCAAAACCCTCTATGCGCGTCAGAATTGACGGATGCAGAGCCGACAGGATTTTCCCGGTGAGCAAATCTTTCTCATACGTCAGCACTTCGGCACCGGGGTATCGGTCATTGCGCAGGAATGAGTCGATGAAAGCTCCCTGTCCGGCTGACGGTTCAAGAAAACTTTTAATCTCTACACCGGAATATTTCAACGAGTCGGAAATAGCATCCACGATGCGGCTATCAGTATAAAATGCTGTCAGCACCGATGCTTTCAGTGAATCCATATATCTGGTAAACTCCTTGTCATCCTTGGAATAGTCGTGAATCAATCGGCGCAGCTCAACGGTCGGCGCAAACAGTTCAATGTCCGATTTACTCCACTTGGCCGCATCAGCCAACTCGTTGGCGTCGTTGAGTATGCACTTCAAGCCTCCGAAGCCGGCATACTTGCGCAGCACGACTATTTCATCTGCGGTCTGCGCTCCACGTCCGGCCACACCGAGGCGAAAGGCAAGCCTTATCGCCTCGATATTGTCGCGCATGGTCCGTAGTCTGTTATAAGCCATATTCCTCGAAATACTCGGCAATGCGGCCGGATATTACCAGCTTGAAAATCACACCTTCGTTGGTGTTTAGAAATTCCCCGCTTAATTCAATGTCATTGAACTCAGGCTGTAATTCCTGAAGAAAAGTGTCAGTCCAGAACTCAATGGAGCGCTCATCGAGGGAAATATGGTCTGAAAATTCGTCTGCAAGTATGCCGCTGACAAACTCATACGGCGAGATTTCAAAGCCATCAAGCAGACAGTTCATGGCTTTTTCAGAGGAAATAAACACTTCGTCCCCGGCGAGCCGTGACTCCACATATACATTTGCCGCGGCTTCGGCGTGGGCGGCTATGAGTATTTCATCTTCGGCTTCCGGGAAACGATGCTCCGTCAGATAACGGCGCAGATACAGATTATAATAGTCGAGGTCATAGCCACGGCCATCATTCTTTTTTCTCATAAAATATCATGGATTTTTGAGCTTGTGATTCCTTTCACGCTGCAAAGAAAGGGCTATATGACCACTCCAAGCACAGATCTGACAGGCATGGTACTCGGTAGCCTCGCAATGCCTTGGAATGACGCGATGCAGGATCTTATCATAGAATTGGGTCAATTAACTGGTGTCGTCAGTATGTAATTCGGCTGATTCTCAATAGCATAAATAAGGTTAGTACCCCGAAATATTAAAAGTCATATTTGATTATCAGATAGTTATCCATGAAAAACAGTCCATTTTGGGGTACTCTCCCGCCGGGGGACGGGGTCCTCGGTAATTTTGCATCGTAATCGAAAACGAAACGCGAAATGAAGAAAACAGAAATAGACTACAACGATGTGGAAACTTTCCCGAAGTTCGCCAAGGCTGCGATTAGAATCATGCTTGAGATGCTCAGATGCATGATGAAAAAGAAGGAGCCTCCGGTGCTGTCGGTAAACGGCAGGATGATTTATCTCACGGAACACCTTATGAAACTATTGGGGTTCAGTGTCCGCAAAGTCCGACAGCTACGGGCCGACGATGAGATAGAATACATGATCAGCAAGGACGGTTCGGTCGTGTTCCACTACGAGGATCAGGTTCAGGAATACATAGACAGGACCTTTGTCAGTTCCCGCAGTCCGGAGGGCAGACTCCGCAAGAAGATGAGAAATGAAAGATTCAATAACCTCGGCGCCAAGTAAGGCGCCAATAATCCCCCCAATAAAAGTTTATGGAAAATATCCAGGAACATGAAGTGCTGATAGCCCGTAACAACGAGACGGGACAGGTAGGCGCGGTTGCCGGTCAGAATCCTGACGGCACACCCCAGATGGCAGACGCGAAGACTGCCAAGTTGAGCGACCTCGTTAAGTTCAACAAGGGACAGAACCCCCTCGAAGCGTTCATCTCCAACTTCGTCCGTCAGGCAAAGAATCCGACGATGTTCAGTTTCTTCAGACTCCCCGCCGACCGCTACGATGCTATTGCCCCGGCGATGGCCGACCTGATTCAGGATCCGGTGGCAAACGGCGACATGCTGAAGCAGTACAAGGTAGATACCGAGTCTATGGCCAAGGGACAGGAACAATCGGCAAAAGAGGCTCCCTCACAGACTCAGTCCGAAGCAACCGGGAACACCCGGAGTCAGGAAAAAGAGCCATCGACCGCAGTGACACTGGCGCCGGTTGACGTCAACAAGATCGACTGGGAATCCATCGAAAGGCAGTGGGGCATCAAACGCGATGACCTCGAAAAATCGGGGGCACTCGACCAGATGGTATATAACCATAAATCCCCCCAGCTTTTCACCGTGACACCCCAGTTCGGTGATGAGAGGTTTGCCATTGATGCAAGGCTGTCTTTCAAGCAAAATCCTGACGGCACATTCGGTCTCGTGCCACACTTCATCAGGAGCGAGCCTAAGCTCGACGAGCCGTTCCAAGGATACGAGTTCTCCAAGGAGGACAAGGAGCAGCTTCTCAAAACCGGTAACCTCGGTAAGGCGGTTGACCTTGCCGACCCCAAGACAGGGGAGGTGAAAAAGAGCCTTGTCAGCATTGACCGTCTGACAAACGACATCGTGGCAATGCCGGTGGACAAGATTTATATCAAGAACAGAATCGGCAAGACAGAGCTGTCTATGAAGGAAATCGGCATCCTCAAAGACGGGGGTGTCATCAAAGACAAGGAGATCGAGCTGAACAATGGCCGCAAGTTCACAAGCGACCTGCAATACAACGCCGACAAGCGTGATGTGGAGTTTGTCCGCACCCAGTCGCTCAAACAGGAGCAGTCCGGGGAAAAGCAGCAACAGCAGCGCAACTCATGGGTCGATGCCGACGGAAACCCTAAGCGGATCACCAAATGGAAGGACACCCGTTTCACGGAGCAGCAGATTTCCGACTACCAGGCCGGCAAGAAAATCGAGATTGCCAACGTCACGGACAAGCAGGGCCAGCCATGCACGGTATTCCTCCAGTTCAATAAGGAGAAGCAGCGTCCGGTCACGGAATATCATTATGCCGACAACAAGAAGGTTGTCGGTGTGGCCGAGGAAAGCAAGACCCAGTATGCCGTGAACAATCAGGGCAAGACCAACGAGGCTACGAAAAACATCACGGACCCGCTACAGAAGGGTCAGACGGCTCCCAAGAACGAGCGGCAGCAGGCTCAGCAGCGCAAGACCAGAGGACCGAAAGTATAATCCGACTCTGACATAATTCCTGCCATTACGGAACTGTTTCCGATGGCTGTCCTCTTCACCGACATGGGGAGGCAGGCCCTCCCCATGTCTTCCCGAAACTCTCTCCAATAATAAAATCAGGTAATAATCAATAAAATAAAACTATGAATCTTATAATCGCACACTCCGCCCAGATCGCCTTCGCAGTATCCCGCGCCCTCAACTGTACCGACCGCACTGATTGCGGCGCATATACCAATGATACCGGTACCATCGTCATCACTTCTGTGGATCCCGGCCTCGTGGGCCCCGCCCCGTACCGGTTCTACGCCAACGGCGGCGACTTCATCAAGACGCTCCCGTTCATACCGGAAAAGTATCTGTGCGGTATCCGTGCGGAGAACAGGAATGGAAAGTTCAGAATCAGCGAGGAGGACATGGGTGTTCTCCGTAATCTCCGCAGTCTGGTGATGGATGCCGCAGAGGTAATCTTCGCCTCAAACGAGGGCTGTATGGCACAGGCTATGTTCACCATCCTCTGCCAAAACATGAAAACCGGCCGGCGTACCAGCCGTATGTGGCTGACCACACTCAGCAACAGGGCAATATCATACGCCTACCGCAACCGCGAGCACGGGCGCAACCTCACCCGTATCGCCCGCGCAGGACTGGTGCATCTCGGCATGGACTTCCTGTTCAGCACCAATGTGGAGCAGGCTTTCGCACAGATGTACGGCAGGCAGTCGTTCCCGATGGAGCGCATGGACATCGCCGCGCTGTGGTTGCTCTGCAACAGTTATGATAATATCAGGATGAAACGTCCAAAGAAGACCCGCTACACGGTCAGCGTCACCGGGAAATGGAACGGCGGCGATGTCCAGATGTCCCCGGTGGAAGTATGGAGCAAGGAACTTCAGGCAAAAACGGTATATGCCGACCTGAGAAATATGGCCGGCAAGACAGTCAGCGCCGAAGTGGTCGAGGTCAATCCTAAAGTAGAATGGAGATTCGATCTCCTCGATATGGCCTCACTTCAGGAGACCGCGCTCGACGAGCTGGGATTTCTCCCGCAACGTACAATGGCAATAGCGGATGCACTCTTCGAGAAGGGGCTTATCTCGTCGCCCAGAACCTCGGTATCCGGACTGCCTGCCCACATGAAACGTCACGTAGAGCGACGTTTCCCGGAGACAAAGGGCTATCAGTTCAGCCCGGAGGAGCAGATTCCCTATTGCCACGGAATCCTCACCACGGAGCGCACGCCTCTGTTCCTCTGCGAAGACGAGCAGCGTCTTTACGACCTCATCAAGTCCCGCATGGAGATGGCGTTTGACTCCACGAAATGCACTGATGTCGGTATTGCCGCCAACATCAACGGGATAGACTTCTACGGCACGACCCGACTTCCCGCAGATGCGGAATGTGTGCCTGGGAGCATCGAGTTTGAGATATCGGGAACCAGCGTCTATTCTTTCTCTGACTATCAGCCGGAGAAACTGACGGCCTGCGACTTCCTGCACGACCTCAACGGGCTGGTCAATGCCGGCGGCGACACCCCGTTGCTCCTTCCGATTAGCGGCTACCGCGACTGCGGCGCCACACTCCAGCGTCTCATCGACAACGGATTCGTGAAATATCTGCTGGGAGACATAGAGCCCACCGAGAAGGCCCGTGTGCTGATGTCGTACACGGCACACCTCGAACTCTCAGACATTGGCAAGTTCATCGGTCAGATTGACGAGACGGATGCCCTTGCAGAGAACCGTAAACCGACCAAGCCGGTGATGAAGGCTTACGAGGAATGGATCCATCCTCTCATTCTCTCGCTCCTGACCAATAAGAAATCTTTCTCCAACAAGGTCTCGGCCTATACCTGCCCGAAATGCGGCAACCACGGCCTGACCGTGTTTCCCGCCACCGTTGCCTGCGAGTGCTGCGGGTTCTCGATACCGCGCCATTACCGTGGCCACGACCTGACTGAGAAGGACATAGAGCAGCTCGTACTCTATAAGTACACGTCGCCTATCTATGACTTCATCGACCGCAAGGGGCGCAAGTTCAGCGAGTCGCTCGTCATCGACAGTCGTTTCGGCGTGACATTCGCCGCCAAAGCCGCCAAAATCTATTCATAAGTGCCATTGCCTATGCAGACAGTCGAAATAGACAGGGAGGTGTTCGAGGACATGATAAAATCCATGCGTTTCCTGCACTCGATGGTCAGCCGGATGTGGAAACAGCTTCATGCGCCGGTAGGCTCAGGCAAATGGCTCACTCCATACGCCGCCGCAAATGCACTGCGAATAACACCCCGGCAGCTCCAGACCCTGAAGTCAAGCGGCAAGATAGGGTTCTTTCAGGAACCCGGGGGGAACTGCCTCTACAGTGAGGATGAGCTTGGACTCTATCTTGCAGACAACCGGATGGAGGCCGACGGCAGCCTATGACGGATGAGATAATCACCAGACGACATCCCTCCGTGCTTGATTTCTACTCGCAGGCAAGGGAGATGACGGAAATGTTTGAGGTCATAGCCGGAAATATCCGACCTCCGTTAGCCGGACGGTACTTCATCGACGACAAGGAATTGGCCCGAAGGCTGTCGCTTCACCGCCGGACACTCCAGAATTTCCGCAATGACAACATCATCCCTTATTATAAAATAGGTGGCAAGACCATCTACGATGAGGCGGAAATCGAGGAATGGCTCAATTCCAACTTCCACGCCAAATATTGATGTGAACATATATTCAATCTGAAAAGGGCGACAAACGAGCTTTCTAACTCGCTTGTCGCCCTTTTCTTTGTTCATGCCTTTTCAGTTGTTATCAGTTGAGGTTACTGCTGAACTGGATTCTTTCTCGGACGTCCACGTTTCTTCGGCGGCTCACGCACAAAATCCGTCGGTTTTTCTTTCAACGGTGTGACCGTTGACTCCAGTTGATCGAACTTGGAGCGCATCTTCTGCATGTCTTCCGAGACAGCTTCGTCGAGCATCTTGGCGTAGATCTGCGTGGTCTGGATGTCGGAATGTCCGAGCATCTTTGATATGGATTCGATGGGGACATGGTTACGTAGGGATATTGTTGCGAAGGTGTGTCTGGCGATATGCGTGGTAAGGTGTTTTTTCACTTTAGCCAGCGTCGCTATTTCCAGCAGGTAGGCGTTCATCCGCTGATTGGAGATTACCGGGAGCATTATCCCTTTTGAAACCACCATAGGGTGATCCTTGTATTTCTCCAGAATCTTAGCCGGGATTCCGAGCAGAGGAATGGAACTGATCTCCCCGGTCTTCTGACGCGGTTTCTTTATCCAGCGCTCACCGTTTGCATCCTCGACTATCTGAGCCTTTGAGAGCGTTGATACATCCACGAAGGCCAGACCGGTGAAGCAACAGAATACAAAGGTATCGCGCACTTTCTCCAGACTGGGGAGATCGCTCAGATTCAGAGCCATGATACGTTTCAGTTCATCCTCGTTGAGGGCCTCGCGCTTGGCCTGAGTGCGGCTGTATCGCTTGTTTATGAACGGGTCTTCATCCATCCATTTGTTTGCGATGGCGATGCGGGTCACTTTTTTGAGATAACGGATGTACTTTACCGCAGCATTGTTGCCGTTCTCTTTGGTGACACGGAGGAAATGCTCGAAGTCATCTATAATTCCGCTCGTGAGCTTCTTGATAGGGATGTCCGGCATTCCTTCTCGCTTACTGAGGAACTCGGACAGATATTTGCCGCAACGCTCCCAACGCAAGAAAGTACACTCGCAGATGTCTCCCATCTCAAGTTTCTCCTTGTATTGGGCTACGACACCATTGAATGTCTCGACAAGCATCCTCGGACCGGCAATGTTGCCGAGGAAATGGTTTTTGAGGATGATAGGGTTGATGACCTCCTCATCCTTGACGAGTTGCGCGTGAATCTCGCTGATACGTACACGGATTGAGTCCAGATACTTGTTCAGTTCTATGTCTCGCTTTGAACGACCTTTGGCCATGCCTTTGCCGGCGTTCCAGTTTTCCGGGTCAACATTTCTGTTGATGTTGAACTCCGCACGCTGTCCTGAGACAGTGATTCGTGCGTAGATGGGTGCCTCACCCGTCCGGGTGGAGCGGGCTGACCTTGTCATGAAAGTCAGCGTGTAATAATTTGGCTGAATCATAAGAGTCAATTTTTATTTTGACACAAAGTTAATAATCTCGTGTCATGCTCTTATGGCGCAGAAAATTGAAAATCAATGAAATATTACCCGTGCGGGTGTAAAAATCGGGAACAAGAGCCCCTAAACCGGCAAATCTACTCCTGAATGAGTTTTCTCATCGTCGGACTCTTCTCGTTATCTACATTTATTAACCTTTTAACTCCAATGCCTTTAGCCGCGTTAGAGTGGGGCCGTGATTTTTATGTAGAAAAACGATGAAATCGAGCCTTAAAACAGAGTTATGTTTTAGGAACTGCCGTATATTCAATTAATTACAGCGTTTCCGGTGAACAAAATCGACTCCGTTCTGTCTGTTCCCGAATTCTACACCTGAGATTGCTATATTTTGCCATTTTTTGATGAAAACGGACAAAATAAAAATCGCTGAAATGTCTGAATTTCAGCGATTTTCTTAATTTGGTATTTTACCTTCGTGGTCCCACTAGGGCTTGAACCTAGGACCCACAGATTATGAGTCTGTTGCTCTAACCAACTGAGCTATAGGACCGTGTTTTGATTTGTGAGTGCAAAGGTAATAGATTCTCCGGAACTTTCCAAATTTTTTCAGCTGATATGATTTTTTTTGGAGGTTTTTTGGCCGTTGCAGGCTCTTTTTCTACCTTTGTAGACCAAAGAAAACATTCTACATTAAAGATACTGATTAATGACGAAAGTAGACGTTCTGCTCGGCCTGCAATGGGGCGACGAGGGCAAAGGAAAGGTCGTGGACGTATTGACTCCGCGATATGATGTTGTCGCACGTTTTCAGGGTGGCCCGAATGCCGGCCATACTCTTGAATTCGATGGACATAAGTATGTTTTGCGTTCTATCCCCAGTGGTGTCTTTCAAAACGGGAGCCTTAATATTATAGGTAACGGAGTTGTGCTCGACCCTGTTCTGTTTATGCAGGAAGCCAAAGAGCTGGAGCGCAGTGGCATTGATCTCCGCAAGGTTCTTAAGATTTCCCGGAAGGCACATCTGATAATGCCGACTCATCGTCTGCTCGATGCTGCCGGTGAAAAGGCCAAAGGTAAGGCAAAGATAGGCACTACCGGTAAAGGCATCGGCCCTACTTACACCGACAAGATTTCTCGCAATGGCCTGCGACTCGGCGATACCGAACTTGATTTCGAAGAGCGCTATAAGCGTGCCCGTGACCGGCATGCCGAAATGCTTAAGGCAGCCGAGGCAGATCTGTCACAGCTTCCCGAACTTGAAAAAACGTGGTTTGAGGCTATCGGTTATCTTAAAACCTTTGACATTGTCGACTCTGAACATCTCATAAATAGAATGCTCCGCGACAATAAGAAGGTGCTTTGTGAAGGCGCGCAGGGAACTATGCTCGATGTCGATTTCGGCAGTTATCCGTTTGTCACCTCAAGTAACACTGTCGCTGCCGGGGCTTGCACCGGTCTTGGGGTGGCTCCGCGTAATATCGGAGATGTCTTCGGCATATTCAAGGCATATTGCACCCGTGTCGGCGCAGGCCCGTTCCCCACGGAACTTCATGACGAAACCGGCGCCCGAATCCGTGACCTTGGTCACGAATATGGAGCTGTAACAGGCCGTGAACGTCGTTGCGGCTGGATCGACCTCGTAGCTCTCCGTTATGCCATTATGATCAATGGCGTTACAAAGCTCATTATGATGAAGAGCGATGTGCTTGACGATTTCGCAACCATAAAGGCATGTACGGCCTATCGAATCAATGGCAAGCTGACTGAAGAAATGCCATACGATCTCGATGCTGTCGACATAGAACCTGTCTATGAGGAACTGCCCGGCTGGCAGACCCCCATGACAGCTTTCAGGAGCGAAACTGAATTCCCCGAAGAATTCAGAAACTATATAAAGTTCCTTGAAACCAAGCTTGAGGTTCCGATTGCTATTGTGTCAATCGGCCCCGACCGCACTCAGACTATTGTCCGAGATATCTAATCCATACCATAAATTATAATTACCTGAAAAACTAAAAGAAATGGCTAAAGTAAAACCCTTCAGAGGAATCAGGCCTCCGCGCGAAATGGTGACTGAAGTCAGCTCGCGCCCTTACGATGTTTTAAATTCAGAAGAGGCCCGCGAAGAGGCTAAAGGCAATGACCGTTCTCTCTATCACATCATCAAGCCGGAGATTGATTTCGAACCCGGAACCGACGAGCACGATGAGCGTGTATATGCCCGTGCCGTAGAGAATTTCAAAAACTTCCAGAAGCAGGGATGGCTCGTTAAAGATCCCAAAGAGAACTATTATATCTATGCCCAGACTATGGATGGCCGCACGCAGTATGGCATCGTTGTTGCCGCAAGCGTTGACGACTATATGGAGGGCAGAATCAAGAAGCACGAGCTGACTCGCCGCGACAAAGAGGAAGATCGCATGAAACACGTGCGCATCAACAACGCCAATGTCGAGCCGGTATTCTTTGCATTCCCTGATAATGAAGCTCTTGAGCAGGTTATCCGCAATGTCACCGCCGGAAAGCCTGAATATGACTTTACGTCGGCTGAAGGTTTCGGCCACACATTCTGGGTAATCGACGACGAACCCACGATCAATATCATCACTGAAGAGTTTGCCAAGATTCCTTATCTGTATATTGCCGACGGTCACCATCGTTCGGCCGCTGCTGCGCTTGTCGGTGCTGAAAAGGCAAAGCAGAACAAGGATCATCGCGGCGACGAGGAATATAACTATTTCCTTGCTGTGTGCTTCCCTGCCAGTCATCTGAAAATCATTGACTATAACCGCGTTGTCAAGGATCTCAACGGACTTACCCCCGACGAATTCCTTAAGAAGCTTGAGAAATGTTTCACTGTCGAAAAGAAAGGCAAGGAGATATATAAACCGGCCGCTCTTCACAATTTCTCGCTCTATATGGGCGGTGAATGGTATAGCCTGACAGCCCGTCCCGGAACTTACGACGACAATGATCCGATCGGAGTGCTCGACGTGACCGTGTCGTCTGACAATATCTTGCGTGATATTCTCGGAATCACAGATCTTCGCAGTGACAAACGTATTGATTTCGTCGGTGGCATAAGAGGTCTCGGTGAGCTCAAACGCCGTGTCGACAGCGGAGAGATGGCAATGGCGCTCGCTCTATATCCCGTTACCATGAAACAACTCATGGATATTGCCGATTCAGGCAACATCATGCCTCCGAAGACAACGTGGTTCGAGCCGAAACTTCGCTCCGGTCTGGTTATCCATGACCTTGCCGACTGACAATAAGATTATAACAACAGATCTGTTCACCGTTAAGCCGGGCACCTACCTTAGGTGCCTGGCATCGCGGTGGCTCGATATATACGGACTCCGGATAGGTATACCTTTTTTGGCAGCTCTTTTCATCGGAGGCGCTTTTGACTTGAGAATCGCTATTTCGATTATTTTTTTGGCCATGGTTGCAACCCCTATGGTAGGCCTTGTTTTTTACTGGCGTTACGGCACAATAGTCGATGCGGCGCGAACGGTCATACCACAGAGGGCAACAATCAGGACAGGATCTGAGATAACAATAGACTATGCGCCGACTGATATGTGGCCCGATCCCCCGGCTTCTCGCCATATAATGTGGAACGAGATAGTGTCTGTCAACAAGAGCTCGGGACTGACTGTCTATTATCTGAAAGGTTCCGATCTGCCAATGATAATAATTCCGGATAGTTCAATTACCACCGAAAATCATGCTTGAAGAACAACTTCGTCAACAAATAATTGCGCTCGTAAAGCGCGAAGTCATCCCGGCTGTCGGCTGCACTGAACCCATCGCAGTCGCTCTTGCCGTAGCATCTTCTCAAAGCCTGTTGAACGGGTATCCGTCCAGGATTCATGTCGCCCTGAGCCCCAATATGCTGAAAAATGCCATGGGAGTTGGAATTCCCGGCACAGGTATGACAGGATTGCCGATTGCCATTGCGCTCGGTGCGATATGCGGCGATTCGAAAGCTAATCTCGAGGTGCTGGCAAAGGTTACGCCTGACGATGTGGCAAAAGGTAAGTCTCTTGTCGACAATAATGCAATCTCGATTTCTCTCGCTCCGGAAGGATGCGACATTCTCTATATCGAAGCTACCGTTACTGACGACAGTGGGCACACGGCGACCACTGTAATTTCCGGAAGCCACACAAATATTGTTCGGCAGGAACTTGACGGAAAAGTGTTGACTCTCAATGACGGCGGTAATGTCGGAGCTGAAGTAAAATCGTCAGCGAGTGCCCCTAAACTAACCATGGCTCAAGTCTGGGAATTCGCGATGGAGAGTCCTCTCGACGAGCTGAAGTTCATTCTTGAAAGCCGAAGAATCAATAAGCTTGCAGCCGAGCGCTCCTTTACAGGCAGATATGGCCATGAGGTCGGCCGCACACTTCATTGCGAGCGACAGCGCGCAATGATGGGCGACAGTATATTCTCACGTGTTCTCTCATATACTTCGGCAGCATGCGATGCACGCATGGCGGGTGCGCCTATCCCCGTTATGAGCAACAGCGGCAGCGGCAATCAGGGCATTGCCGCCACACTCCCTGTTGCGATATACGCCGAAGAACAGTTTGCATCCGAAGAGCAGACTGTCAGAGCGTTGATGCTTAGCCATCTGACGGTTATCTATATCAAGCAAAGTCTGGGACGTCTCTCGGCTTTATGCGGATGTGTTGTGGCTGCGACAGGCTCGGCATGCGGAATATGTTACCTTATGGGAGGCAACTTTGAAAAAGTAGTAGCCACGGCTAAGAATATGATTGCCAATCTTACGGGCATGATCTGCGATGGCGCCAAACCCTCGTGTGCCATGAAGCTTGCCAGCGGAGTCTCTACCGCTATGATGTCTGCCATGATGGCGATGGAGGGTCAGAGCGTATGTCAACTCGAAGGCATTGTTGACGATGACATTGACCGTTGCGTGTCGAATCTGACGCGTATCGGACGCGAGGGCATGCGCGAAACCGACCGACTTATTCTCGAGATTATGACATCGAAGTAAGGTCAGAACGGCACCTTGTCATTTGTTTCTTCAGGCATGAAGTCTGAAGTGCCTCCTGTGAAGGTTTGAGCGGGAGAGAAATCACCTGAGTTCATCCGGGACCCCATCTGAGACGGCCCGGGATCCGACGATGCTTCCTCCCAGTTCTCAAAGCGTGCGAATTTTGAGCGGAAACGCATTTTGACATCGTCGACACGACCGCTTCGGTGTTTGGCGACAATAAACTCGGCAAGGCCGCGTATGTCATTGCCGGCGGCATCGGTGTCGCTTCTGAGATAATATTCAGGCCTGTGTATAAAGCAAACTATATCGGCATCCTGCTCGATAGCACCCGACTCGCGCAGATCGCTCAGCTGAGGACGCTTACCATCTTTTGAATCGGCGCCTCGGCTTTCAACGCTACGGTTAAGCTGACTGAGCGCTATTATAGGTATATTCAGCTCTTTGGCAAGCTGTTTCAGGTTTCGCGATATCATGCTGACCTCCTGTTCTCGGCTTCCGAACTTCATTCCGGAAGCATTCATCAGCTGAAGATAGTCGATAATTATGAGCTTAATGTCGTGTTCTCTGACAAGTCGGCGCGCTTTAGTGCGGAGCTCAAAAATAGAAAGTGACGGAGTGTCATCGATATAAAGCGGTGCACCGTAGAGCTGCTTCACCCTCGACATCAGCTGATCCCACTGTGCCGGCAATAGCTGTCCGCTCTTGATTACGTCACCCTCGAGTTCGCATGTGTTTTGAATCAGACGGTTGACGAGCTGAAGATTACTCATCTCAAGCGAGAAAAATGCCAAAGGGGTATTATAGTTCAGAGCCATCATCTTGGCCATCGACAGAACGAAAGCCGTTTTACCCATTGCCGGGCGCGCTGCTATAATGATAAGGTCGGAGTTCTGCCAGCCGCTTGTCAGCTTGTCGAGTTCATGGAATCCGGTTTCAAGACCGCTAAGTCCCGAAGCGCGGTTGGCGGCATTCTGAATCTGTTCGATAGCCTGTCCGATAACCGGATCAATCTGGGTGACATCTTTCTTGACGTTACGCTGGGAAATCTCGAACAGTCGGCCTTCTGCTTCCTGAAGAAGATCGTCAACATCATTCGATTCGTCGAATGCCTTCGACTCTATCGCCGACGAAAATTTAATAAGCTCGCGGGCCAGATATTTTTGAGCTACTATTCGGGCATGAAATTCAACATGTGCGCCCGATGCCACCCTCGAAGTCAGTTCCGATATATAGACTGGGCCGCCAACGTCGGCAAGAGTTCCGTTTATACGAAGCTGCTCCGTTACGGTGAGCATATCGATCGGCCGCTGTGATGCACCAAGCGCCTGAATGGCTTCGTAGATTTTCTGAGAAGAAGGCTCGTAGAAACTTTCAGGCTTAAGGATGTCGCATACTGTTGTGTACGCGTCCTTTTCGAGCATCAGAGCACCGAGAACAGCTTCTTCGAGATCTGTGTCGCGCGGAGGTTTCCGGCCGCCGTAATCGAATAGCGGATTCTTTTCGTTTTTTCGTTGACGATCGTTATAGTCAGGCATTTCAAATTCAGTTTAGGCTGCAAATTTAATTAATTCGTCGCGTTCTGCCTAATGCGATTTAAACCTCATAAATGTCATCCGATGTAGCCTTTCTTGGTAAATATCGATAAACTATCATTTTAGAGCTACGCAAAAATAGCTTCTGATTGCTACCTATTTTAGCTTCCCAAGCGGCTTAGAGATGACAAGTGTTATCGTATGTTAAACGCAGCAAGGCGTTTGTAGTCAATATTGAAACAAATTGTTATTGCAAATTGAAAATATCGAGGTGGTAAAAATTCAATTTTAAATAATTTGACTCATATTGCGACATTATCGATTTAAAAATAGTTAATTAAATGCATTTTTCTCGCTGATTTGCTTGTGAGACAGATAAGTTGTGACTACATTTGCAATGTGTTTTTCATGGTATTAGATTTAAGGTTAACAAAGATTGGTTGTCGTGATGACAATCAATTTCTTTTTTATACCGGATAGTTATCCGTATATTGCTTGCGATAATTGCGGGTTTCTAAACTTTGATTAACTTTGTTGGTTGAAAGAGTAGATATGAACTTTAATTGTAATTAATCTATGATCATAGCCTCTCAGAAACGAAAAGAGAATATTGCCGAATATCTTCTCTATATGTGGCAGATTGAGGATCTCATTCGTGCCAACGGTCTTGACATCAACAAAATTATCTCAAACGTCATTGACCGATATGACCTTTCGCCTGAACAAAGGAAATCAATGATAGAATGGTATGAGTCGCTTATCGACATGATGAGACGTGAAGATGTCGTGACCTCAGGCCATCTCCAGATTAATAAGAATATACTCGGTCAGCTTGTCGCCCTTCATCAGCAGATATTGAAAGACCCTCGTTTTGCCGACTATCACGAGCTCTTTTACCGTACCCTACCCTATATTGTCGAACTCCGCGGCAAAGCCGGCGACACCCCGGCAGGAGAAATAGAAACCTGCTTCAATGCTTTATACGGGACATTGCTCCTGAAACTTCAGAAAAAGGAGATAACTCCGCAGACTTCAGAGGCAATCGCCCAGATATCACGTTTCATCAGTCTTCTGGCAAGAGATTTCCACCTCGACGAAGAAGACAAATTATTTAATGACAACGATAAGACAGACGACGGCCCAGGCCGGTGACTGTCGGAGGTCGTCAGGCCTCCATAAATTACTCATATAATGTACGAAGCATTTACAACAAATACACCCGACGGGCTTGTTAAGGCCTACAGGCGGTTGTTGCGTGACACCTCGACCACTCGTCAGCCTGGAGATGCCGCAAAATTGCGCCATATTATCAGCGATGCTATAGTCAATAAGACATATCCCGAGTCGTTCAATCAGATTGATCGCCTTCACATGTCGCTGGCGACATGCCTGGCATTATGCGAGATGGTCAGTCCGGATCGTAATATGTGTGTGGCCATACTACTCGAACCACTGGTTCAGAGCACTGCTCTGTCGATCGATCAGGTTGTCCGCGAATGGGGTGAAGATGTCGCCCTGCTCGTGCGCGGGCGTCTTAAGGTCGAGAGCCTGTATGGAAGAAGTTCGAAAGTGGGCGGCGACAACTTCTCAAAACTATTGCTGGCACTGGCCGAAGACATTCGTGTGATAATTATCATGATTGTCGACCGTCTGACTCTCATGCGCGCTATCAATCATCACCCTGACAGGAATTTCGTCACCGACATTGCCAACGAATCGGGCTATCTTTACGCACCGCTTGCCCATCGTCTTGGGCTCTATAAGATTAAAAGCGAGCTTGAGGATATGTCGATGAAATATACCAATCGCGAGATGTATTCTCATATCGCCCATGGCCTGAATGCGAAAAAAACAGAACGCGACAAATATATTGCCGATTTCATAGCGCCCGTCAAGGCCAAACTCGAAGATGCCGGCCTGAAATTCGAGATAAAAGGCCGCACAAAATCCATCTCGTCGATCTGGAACAAATTGCGAAAGCAGAAAATTGACATCAAAGATGTATTTGACCTCTTCGCCATACGGATAATTCTCGATGTCCCTCCCGAGAAGGAGAAAGCCGAATGCTGGAATGTCTATTCGATTATCGCTGATATGTATACTCCGAATCCATCGCGTTTGAAAGACTGGCTGTCGATACCGAAAAGCAATGGATACGAATCGCTCCATACTACTGTCAAGGGGCCTGACAATAAGTGGGTAGAAGTGCAGATCCGCTCGAAGAGGATGGATCTGATAGCAGAGAAAGGACTTGCAGCCCACTGGCGCTATAAAGGCATCAAAAGTCAGGGCGACATCGACAGCTGGATGAATAACATCCGCGATATTCTTGAGACCGAGGCCGGAGGCGATCCCATGGAGAGGATGAAAGAAATGAGAATGGACTTCTCCGACAAGGAAGTGTTTGTTTTCACGCCGAAAGGTGATCTTTATAAACTGCCTCATGGCGCCACAGTCCTTGACTTCGCATATAATATACATACCGGACTCGGCGCTGTCTGTACTGGCGGTCGGGTAAATGGCAAGAACCGCAAGCTCAACTACCGGCTGGCAAATGGCGATACTGTCGAGATCCTCACTTCTTCAGCGCAGTGTCCGAAACTCGACTGGCTGAATTTTGCCGTAACTTCAAAAGCCCGCAACAAGATACGCCAGGCAATTAAGGAGCGCGAAAACAGGGCTGCCGATCTAGGCAAAGAGACTCTCCAGCGACGGTTCAAGAACCGCAAGCTCGAAATAGACGACGGCATAATTATGAGGCTCATTAAAAAGATGGGTTATAAAACCTCGACTGATTTCTTTTCAGCTTTGGGGTCCGAGATGATCGACATCAACGATGTCATCGCGCGCTACGAGACTCTCTCCCGTCCTGAAGAGGAAGTTGTAACCCGCTCTGCCGATGAATTCGAGCTTCAGCAGCCTCATGATGAAGACTCGGTGTCTGCAGGCGATGTTGTCGTCATAGGCGATAATATTAAGGGTATCAACTATCGTCTGGCACGTTGCTGCAATCCTATCAACGGCGATCCGGTGTTCGGCTTCATATCGGCCGAAGGTGTTATCAAGGTTCACCGTGCCGACTGTCCGAATGCCCGCAACATAAAGTCCCGCTATCCCTATCGTGTGATACCGACTCGCTGGGCCGGATCTCTCGCGGGTGGTTTCGGCGCATCGCTCAGAGTGATCGGAAACGATGACCTTGGAATTATAACAAATATAACCTCAATTATTAATAAGGAGCCGAATGTGCAGCTTCGAAGCATATCAATCGACAGCTTCGACGGATTGTTCCGCGGGTATCTCGTTGTCGGAGTCGAGAGCACATCTGCGCTTGAGGCTCTTGTGAAGAAAATTAAAACTGTCAAAGGAGTAAAAGATGTTCAGCGCAACTAAAATTCTCACAGCTACCGCCATATCATTTGTCCTGTTTGCCTCGTGCGGTCAATCAGACACAGGCGAAGCCGAAGCCCGCAAACTTTTGACCGAAGCACAGGCTGCGTTAGAAAACGGCGATGCAAAACTGTCGCTCAGCCTTCTCGACTCGCTCGACAGCCGCTTTGCCAAATATGTAAGCGTCCGCAGAGACGGCATTAATCTTCGGGCGCGTGCTCAGGAACGCTACTTTCAGCGAGAGCTCGAAATGGCCGACAGTCTTGCAGCTGTGCTCGCCGTCAGAGTCGACTCAATAAAGAATACGAGGCTGAGGTGGGTCAATGAGCCTATGGAAGGTTATTATATTGCCGAAGGATCGGAATTGCCCCCGACCGGCGTCGAAGGTCGGCTGACTCCTGAAGGAGAGTTCTTCATGGTGTCGTCGCTTCAAGGGCATCCCATATCCCATACGGCAATTTCCCTGACCGATGGCGCGGGAAAAAGTGCCAGATCTGCAGATGTCGCCTATGACGGTGAAGCAAACCGTCGTTCGGGAGGGAACGAGCGGATCTATTTTGCCGGCGAAGGAATCGATACCATCGGACATTTTGCATTCGAGAATCGTCGCGGACCGCTGACGCTCACTTTTGAAGGAAATACGGTATATACTCGCCCGTTGACAACCGGAGAACTCGAGAATCTCGCGACTGTCTATGAATATGCATGGTCGTTGCGCCAGATGAAAGTGGTCGGTCTGCGTCACGAAAGTCTCGAAAGGAAGCTCGACATAGCCCGCCAACAAGTGGCTAGAACCACCCCTGATAAGTCGGCATCTCCCGATAATTAAGGCTGATTATAAAGCGGTTTAGAACTTTAGCGACAGTGAGATAATTCTCACTGTCGTTTTTTAATGCGCACGCAAACAGCAGGTTGACAAAGCTTAACAAATGGGGAGGGGTAATTAGCCTATACTTTGATTAGTGTTGTCAAATAAATCATACATATATCAACATTTTAAACTTTACCAATTATTTCTTTAACTGTAAACCAATGAAAACCAGCGCACTTTTATTTGCTGCTGCATTGGTATGCGCCCCTTTTACCATGGTTCTGGCTCAAGAATCGACTAACCAGTTCGTTCTTTCCGATGACCATTCAAGCGCATCTTTAACCGTAGCAGAGAGCATTATCTCAGGTGACAATCCTGTTTCCGTAACTTACTTCAAAGGCTCTAATGCCGATCCGCAAGAAGAGACAAAGTCATACGCGGGAGCCAATATAATTGGTAGTTATGGAAACTTAGTGCCAACAGAAGAAGTCCCCAATTACTACATTTTCGATTTTTCCAAGTCAATAGCATTTGGGAATGTTGACATTAATTGGGAGGGAAACACTCGCCCGGCAGAATACCATCTTCATGTTTCCAATGATAAGGAAATTTGGACGCAAGTCGGAAAGTATTCTACATCTGACAAAGAACAAATATGGGATAACTGGACATCAAACGATATCTCTGCGCCTATTTTGGGGTAGATATTTCAAAATTACCATTACTGCACCAACAAATAAAGAATACGTGACTCGTTTAGATGGCATTCGCGTCAGAGAATTACCAATCCCAACATCAGTTAGTCTTAGCAGTGTTATTAGCGGGTTCAATGATCCATGGCTATCAAATCATTTTCTGATGGGCGTAGGTGAGAGCGCCACAATAACAGCCTCGGTATTAGACCAAAATGGGGCTATTATGACTGATTTAGTGCCAATGATTTCGACAACCGCAACTGAATCTGAATGGAATAATGGCATTTACACACCTGAAACTGCCGGAAAAGCAATATTCACTGCATCTTACGGCGAATTTACCTCAACGCTACAAGTAACTACAATTGACTATGACAACTATATTCCCTCAGATAAGTTTAAAGAATTTATTTCATCAGCCACAGGCAGCCCCAACTACAGCAATATCATTGTCGGGCCTGAAATTAGCACTAAAGCTGGAGAGATAGTGATTGCCGAAAATGGTGGCGAAAGTCAAAACTATTATCACGTGGTGTCGGTTATCGTCTTATGGCAGATCAAGGGACTCCCCGAGACGCTCAGGGAGAAATAATCGTTACGCTCTATGACCCTGTCACTATCGAAGCTATCGTCCTCGATTGGGACGGCGCATCACCTTCGGAATACACCATTGAGATAAGTAACCACGGTGAAGTCTGGACTGAGGTCGCTCATCTGAAGGATCTCGAAAGCCCCGGTGCCGGCAAATCATTCCAGCGTCGTCTTGGAGTGCGCTATGACAAGCCCGTCACGCTTATCAGAGTAAAAACCCTTGGCAATGCAACCGTCTGGGGCCTTAATATTAATGATTTCAAAGCATACGGTACGTATGCCAACGTGGATCCGGCCTACTTGACCCTGTCGCCCTATGTTAATGTCGCCTATACTACGACAACTGTAGTCGATGACGTCGAAGAAACAAAGACTGTCGTCAATGATCATCCCAACACAGTAGCGTTCTATACGGCAGGCAGCGGAGACCAGTTCGGTCAGGAAAAAGTTTATCTCAATCCGAAATATCAGACTGCAAACAAAGCCAATTTCCATCTCAAGACAGGTGATACAGTCACTTATACTGTTTCGCGCGCTGACGGAGAGATTGATCACGCCAAAGATTATACTCTGGATGCCGACAACCACACAATAATTTTCCATACGCTCGGACTTTTCGACATCGCCGCCCAATCGACAAAGGGAGAAGCCACGGTAAACGCTTCAACCAGAATCAAGACTGTCCGCCATAATGCAATGGTTGTCGCAGGACTCGAAGAGCTTCCTGACTTGAGCGTGAGACTTCTCGAAGCCGATACTGAAAACGAGACTCACTCCGAAAAAAATCGTGCCGCAGAAGTCCTCATGTCGGGCCGCACCGACACCGACGGCGGAGTCGCCGGATCTATCAATCTCTCGCAGAACAATAAAGTATATGACGTTCTGATAGATTTCGGCAAGGTAATCGATATTCCGGCCGTAGAAATACTTTGGGAGGGAGCTTGTCCTCAAAGTTACTCACCATCTGTAAGTCGTGAGGCCGATTTCTCTGACGCACAGCGTGTCGATCATTACGATCCCATGCGGCGTGCTATGATTGACCGCCCGCGTTTTGACCGCTTTGCCGTCGAAACCCCCGAAGCATACGAAGCTCCCTCGACGGAATAGCAGCCCGCTCAGATAGCAAGCCGCGCTCAGGCTGCCGATCCTAAAGACGGCTCACGGCAGGCTATCCGCTATGTCAAGCTCCATAATATCGTTCTCGATCCCTGGATGGGCAATGTTTGGGGCGCAAAACTTGCTGAAGTAACTCCCTATTTCGACCCCACTAAGAATCCTGAACTCCCGACTGGCATTGATGACATCAACGCAGATAATAATGCCGACCTCCCTGTTGAATATTACACTCTTCAGGGTATTCGCATCGACCAGCCTTCAACAGGCACTATCGTTATTCGCCGCCAAGGAACTTCCGTCAAAAAGATCCTCGTGAAATAAACTCGGTTTTATAGCTATATTTCTCGGAGCTGCATCCCATGATGCAGCTCCGATTGTTATTCAACGGACATCAGAAAAGCTACCGCCGCAAAGGACGGTAGCTTACTGATCCGATATAGGAAATAACTTATTTAACGGGCTCGAGCTGAACAGTGAAGTGACGCATCAGTTCAGTTTCCCAGGTGATGCGGACACCATGCTTGATCTCTTCGCGACGGTCATAGACATTCTTGATGGCTGCTGCAATGACGCGCATGTGGTTGTCAGTGTAGACGCGGCGCGGGATAGCGAGGCGAAGCAGGTCGAGGCCACCGAAACGGTTCTCACGGGTAACGGGATCGCGGTCGGCGAGAATATAACCGATTTCACATCCGCGGATACCGGCTTCACGATAAAGCTCTATTGTGAGAGTCTGTGCGGGGAATTCCTCTTTGGGGACGTTAGTAAGAATCATGTCGGCATCGAGGAAAATAGCGTGACCACCGGCGGGACGCTGATAAGGAATACCGTATTCATCGAGAAGGCTGGCGAGGAATTCAACCTGATGGATGCGAGTGTGAAGGTTGTCAAACTCAGTGTTCTCATCAAGTCCTACAGCAAGAGCCTCCATATCGCGGCCGTTCATACCACCATAAGTAAGATAGCCCTCGAAAGGAATAGCGAAGCGTTTGGCAGCCTCGAACCAGTCTTCATGACGGGTAGCGATGAAGCCGCCCATATTGACTACGGCATCTTTCTTAGCGGACATCGTCATGCCATCGGCAAGCGAGAACATTTCCTTGACAATTTCCTTGATAGTGCGGTTTTCGTAGCCTTTTTCGCGAGTCTTGATGAAATACGCGTTTTCGGCAAAGCGGGCTGAATCGAAAATCACACGTTTGCCATACTTGTCAGCAAGAGCTCTTACGGCACGCAGATTCTCCATCGAAACAGGCTGACCGCCAGCAGTGTTGTTAGTGACAGTGACAATGATAAAATTGATCTTGTCGCCATTCTCCTGAAGGGCCTTTTCTAACTTCACAGGATCAACATTGCCTTTGAAAGGAACCTCAAGCTGAGTGTTTTTAGCATCGTCAACTGTGCAGTCGAGAGCGACAGCCTTGCGCGATTCAATATGACCTTTGGTTGTGTCGAAATGAGAATTTCCGGGTACAATGTCACCCTCTTTGACCAATGCGCTGAAAAGAACGTTTTCAGCAGCGCGTCCCTGATGTGTGGGAATGACAAAATCAAATCCGGTCAGTCGGGTAATGGTGTCTTTGAGGTGATACCATGAACGTGCACCGGCATAGCTTTCGTCGCCCATCATCATAGCGGCCCACTGGCGATCGCTCATAGCGTTTGTGCCGGAGTCGGTAAGCAGATCGATGAATACTTCGTCGGCTTTGAGTTGGAAAACATTGTAGTGGGCAGCTTTGAGCCATTCTTCACGTTCTTCACGAGTTGATTTACGGATCGGCTCAACCATTTTGATGCGCCACGATTCTGCAAAAGGGAGTTCCATGAATATAAAGATTTTTAAGGTGATTGTTGCCACAAAGGTAACAAATACCCTTCAACCATCCAAAAAAATCCGTCTTGGACAATATACGCACGATTGCCGCTGTCATTCGAACTTCATAATTCGAATGACAGCGGCAATTATAATTCAAGATTCAAATTAAGGTTACTCCCACTCTATCGTTGCCGGCGGCTTAGAAGAGATGTCGTAGCATACGCGGTTTACGCCGCGGACATGATTGATAATCTCGTTCGACACTTTGGCAAGGAATTCATAAGGCAAGTGCGCCCAGTCGGCTGTCATGGCATCGGTCGATGTCACGGCACGGAGAGCGACAGCGCGCTCGTATGTACGCTCGTCGCCCATGACTCCGACACTCTGAACAGGAAGCAATATGGCGCCTGCCTGCCAGACCTTGTCATATAGTCCGGCTTCGCGGAGGTTGTCGATAAAGATCTTGTCGGCATCCTGAAGAATCCTCACTTTCTCAGGTGTTATGTCACCGAGGATCCTGACAGCGAGACCGGGGCCCGGGAAAGGCTGACGCTTGATGAGATGTTCAGGCATTCCGAGCTGACGGCCAACGCGGCGAACCTCATCCTTGAACAACAGTCTCAGCGGTTCGCACAGACGAAGATTCATCTTCTCGGGGAGTCCGCCGACATTGTGATGGCTTTTTATAGTGGTACCGGTAATCGAAAGCGACTCGATGCAGTCGGGATAAATTGTTCCCTGCGCGAGCCATTTGACATCCTCAATCTTATGTGCTTCACGGTCAAAGACATCAATGAAACCTTTGCCGATGATTTTGCGCTTTTTCTCGGGATCGCTGACGCCGGCAAGCTCGCTGAAAAATTTTTCAGAAGCATCAACGCCGATAACATTAAGGCCCAACCCTTCGTAATCGCGCATAACCTCCTTGAACTCGTTTTTACGGAGCAGGCCATGATCGACAAATATGCAGGTAAGGTTTTTTCCGATGGCTTTGTTAAGCAGAACCGCCGCCACCGAGCTGTCAACGCCGCCCGAGAGTCCGAGAACTACTTTGTCGTCTCCGAGTTGCTGACGCAATGCGGATACTGTAGAGTCAATGAATGATTCGGCACTCCAGTCACGTTTTGCGCCACAGATAGCTACGAAATTTTCGAGCAATCTCATACCACATTCCGAGTGATAGACTTCGGGATGGAACTGAACACCCCACACCGGCATAGACTCGGCATGATAGGCGGCGATACGGACTTTGTCAGTCGACGCAATCTCATGATAGCCTTCCGGGAGCGAAGTAATCGTATCGCCATGGCTCATCCAGACTTGCGCGCCAGGTTCAATACCTATGAAAAGAGGATCTGACTGGTCGACCCACTGAAGCCGTGCACGTCCGTATTCGCGGCTGTTGGCCGGTTCGACAGTGCCGCCTCCGATATAGCTCATGAACTGGGCGCCATAGCATATTCCAAGGACGGGAAGTCGACCGAGAATTCCGCTCAGATCTGCTCGGAATGCCTTTTCGTCGTAAACCGAAAAAGGCGAGCCGCTGAGAATTACTCCGATGACATCGCTGTCGTTTCCGTGGGGATACTTGTTGTAAGGAAGGATTTCGCAATAAACGCTTAGCTCGCGAATACGACGTGCTATCAGTTGCGTTGTCTGCGATCCAAAGTCAAGGATAATGATTCTTTGCATGAATAATGATGCGCTGAGTTTTATGACTGCAAAGTTAGCAGATTTTCACGTAAGAAAAAAATCGCGTAAATTTGTGGTCGTTAAAACTAAAAGCAATGAGTGTAAACTTCAACAAGATAGCCTCGGAACAGAATTTCTTTCTGATTGCCGGGCCATGCGTTGTCGAAGGCGAACAAATGGCTTTCGACATTGCCGGGGCCCTTGTCGGGATCTGCCGCGAGCTCGACATTCCTCTGATTTTCAAAGGATCGTATCGCAAGGCAAACAGATCGCGTCTCAATTCGTTTACCGGCATAGGCGATGTCAAGGCCCTGGATATTCTTTCGCGGGTTGGCCGTGAATTCGGAATACCTGTGATAACTGACGTTCATGAATGTCATGAAGTAGATATGGCCGCCGAATATGTCGATGCGCTCCAGATTCCTGCATTTCTTTGCCGTCAGACCGATCTGCTTCTTGCCGCCGGACGCTCAGATCTTGCTGTGAATATCAAAAAAGGACAGTTCTCTTCGCCCGAATCAATGCGGTTTGCGGTGGAGAAAGTTCGATCTACAGGCAACGACAATATTGCTCTGACTGATCGGGGAACCTCGTTCGGCTATGGAGATCTGGTAGTAGATTTCCGTGGAATTCCGTCGATGAAGCGTGAGGCTGAATGCCCTGTAGTAGTTGACATAACCCACTCTCTTCAGCAACCAAACCGCACCGAAGGAATAACCGGCGGCCGTCCGGATATGATCGAGACTATTGCGCGATGTGCTGTCGCGGCAGGAGCCGACGGTCTTTTTATGGAAACTCACCCCGACCCCTCAGTTGCAAAGAGCGACGGCGCCAATATGCTGCGTCTCGATCTTGTAAAGCCGTTGCTTGAACGGCTGACAGTTTTGCGTTCAGCAGTCAATGAGATCGGCCGATGACAGTGCTATACGAGGACAACCACCTGATGGTGGTCAATAAAGAGCCGGGCGAAATTGTGCAAGGCGACAAGACCGGCGACGAACCCCTCGTTGAGACGCTCAAACGATGGCTGAAAGAGAAATACGGGAAACCGGGAAATGTTTTTCTCGGGGTAGTTCACAGGCTCGACCGTCCTGTCGGTGGTGTCGTTGTGTTCGCCAAGACCTCAAAAGCGCTCACCCGGCTCAATGAAATGTTTCGTAAGGGTGAGGTTCACAAAACCTATTGGGCTTTGACACGTAATAAACCGATTCTGCCGGCTGCCAGACTTGTAAACTGGATAACTACTGTCGAAAAGACCAATAAATCCACGGCTCATGCACGCCCTGTCGCAGGCGCTAAAGAAGCTGCTCTAAGCTATACACATAGAGCATCCTCCGACCGATACCATCTACTTGAGGTCAATCTTGAAACCGGTAGAAAGCATCAGATCCGCGTTCAGCTGTCGGCTGCCGGGATGCCTGTTAAAGGAGACCTTAAATATGGCGACAAACGTTCAAATCCGGATGGTTCCATATCACTTCTGGCCCGGCGGATTCGCTTCGAACATCCCGTTTCGCATGAGATGATTGATATTACCGCGCCTCTTCCCTCCGACAAGCTCTGGCAGGCTTTCTCCGACATTATACCTAACTAATTGATTTTTCAGAATGACAAAAGACGACCTTCGCATAGTTTTCCTCGGCACCCCTGAGTTTGCCGCATACTCTCTGAATAAAATCTGCGACGCAGGCTATAATGTGGTCGGAGTAGTGACCATGCCCGACAAAGTCGGTGGCCGCGGCCATAAGGTTATTCATTCGGCTGTTAAAACTACCGCGATCGAACGCGGACTTCACGTCATGCAGCCCGAAAAGCTGAAATCGCCGGAATTTGTCGATGAACTCCGGGAGCTGAAAGCTGATCTGTTCATTGTCATTGCTTTCAGGATGCTGCCTGAAATCGTATGGACAATGCCGCCGTTGGGAACGTTTAATCTACATGCTTCGCTATTACCGCGTTACCGTGGAGCAGCTCCGATAAACAGAGCCGTCATGAACGGAGATACTGAAACCGGCGTAACGACGTTCTTCCTTAAGCATGAAATAGATACAGGCGACGTAATATCCCAGGAGAAGATAGAGATCAGGCCATCCGATAATGTCGGCGACATCCATGACCGTCTGATGGAACTCGGTGCGGAACTGACTCTCAAAACTATCGACGACATAGTTGCCGGAGAAATTGTGCGAACTCCGCAAGAACGCCTCGCACTCGATGTCGAGCCATGTGAGGCCCCCAAGATATTTGCCGAAGATTGCCTTATCGACTGGAAACGGCCTGCCGAAGAGCTTCGCAACCAAGTCCGCGGACTATCCCCCTACCCCGGTGCAAGAGGTCACATCGAGGGGATCGGTGATGTCAAGATATTCGAGGTAAAGGTGTCCGACAAAAAACTTTCACCCGGTGAAGTGATTATTGACGGAAGCAATCTGACTGTCGGAGCTGGCGACAACAGGTCGCTCGAAGTGGTCTCGCTTCAGGCTCCCGGAAAGCGCAGAATGCCGGTCGCAGATTTTCTGCGCGGATTGCGCTGAGTCATCGCCTGACGCGATCCGGATTTTTTGCAATAAAGTCTTTCCACGAAGCTCCCCGTCCTGTCGGTAACGGCTTTGCCGACTCGTAGAAGTGGCACATTGCCGCGCCAAGTGCATCTGTTGCGTCAAGCTCGGGAGGCATGACATCGTCGCCGATCTTCAGAATACGCTTGAGCATATCGCGCACCTGCTCTTTCGAGGCTGCACCGTTGCCTGTAATGGCCATTTTTATCGTTCGAGGTTCATATTCCGAAATAGGAATACCCTGCCCCATGGCGGCGGCGATAGCTACTCCCTGGGCGCGACCGAGTTTTAGCATCGACTGCACATTTTTCCCGAAGAACGGAGCCTCGATGGCCAGTTCATCAGGCCGGTATGAATCAACAATCCCTGATATTCTCCGATAGATATGGCTAAGCCTTTCGTAATGACTCGGGATTTTCGACAGGCGAATTACGCCTAATGCGATCAGTGATGCCGTTTTGCCGTGGATGCCGACTATGCCGTATCCCATGACATTCGTACCGGGATCAACGCCTAGAATTATGCGCTCATACTCGTGAGATTGAGCCATACTACAATATTTCCATGAGAGTTGTGAAATACACGACCCGCTCCGGAAAACGACGCGCAAAAGAGGACATCAGCTTTACCCCGGCGTTATCTCTCCAATCCTTGGCGTCGCTTTCCGACGCACTGCGACACTGAAAACAATAAGCATCGACTCCCTGACCTACCTCTTCAAGTATTCGTGCAAAAAGAAAATCTGAAAAATTGCCTGAAGATGAAATAGCAGGTTTGTATACATCGTTTATCCACGAAAGAAATTCATCGCGGAGCACACTATCGAGATGAAAGGAGGTGTTGAGAAGTATCATTTGATGAATGCTTTTTCAATACGCCGACGCCTGAGATATCGCGGGATGAAAGATAAATGTCGTTTTATGGTGTCCCAGGTTCCGAAATAGTCACACATGATCGAGAAGCGTTCGCGCAACGAAGTCCGCCGGTTGGCTGTAGTCTGGCCTTCGGCAAGATAGTCTATCAGAACGTCGTCGATATACAGATTGCGTCTCGAACGCTTCAGAACACGCAGACACCATTCATAATCAGCCGAAAAACGATAACGAAGATTGAAATCGCCGGTTATCTTTCTCAGGGCGACGAAAGCCTGATGACACACGACCATACCGTTTCTGAATGAATCGAATGTCAGCACTGCCGGAGCTTCGAGATGCCTTCCGGCGAGCTTATGACCTTCAGCATCGACAATATCGGTCTGTCCGTAAATTATGCCCGGAAAATCGTTGTCGAGAGCCTCGCGTGTCAAACGCTCTATGACGTTGGATGAATGAAAACTGTCACCGGCATTCAGAAATATCACATATTCTCCGCGCGCACGATTGAGGCCTTTGTTCATGGCATCGTAAAGTCCCCGGTCGGGTTCGCTGACAATTAGAGTACGGGGTATGCCGGCGCGCCTGACGAGATCGACAGTTTTGTCGGATGACGCACCATCAATAACTATCCACTCGAAAAGGTCACTTTTCTGGCAGGCGACACTCTCGATTGTCGGAACAATAGTCGACTCGGCGTTGAATGTAACTGTTATTATCGAGAAAAGAGGTTCCATAGCGGGAATATCACCAATTGTCGTCGTTGTCTACCGAAGACTTGCCATCGGGCTTTTCAGCCGGAGCCGGCGACCATGACGGCCCTATGATAATACGATTGACCAGCAAATTCATGTGGTCGACAACCAGTTCATATTTCTCACGGTCATTATCTTTTATCTTGCTGTCTCGAAACCATTTGCCTACCTGCTTTGAGAATTTCCACGTCTCGTCGGGGCCACCGACCATTCTTACCGATTCAACGCGCGGGGCATTCAGACGGATACGCCCGTCGCGGATTCGTATCTGCAGACGGTAATAGCCTTCCCACGAACGCATGACGCCGAAGACCTTGCTTACGTAGAGCGAATCTCCGAGAGCGCGCACTCCGATAGTGTGTTCGTCGTTGACGTGGACAAACCTGTCGAAGTCATGACCATAGATCTCATGCATATTCTTGATCAGCTCTTCATGGATCTGTGCGGCTGATTTACCTTCGAAAGGCACAATTATAAAATCTTCGCCGGTAGAGGTCTCATAGAGCCCCGCAGGAGTAAGTCGGAATTGAACCGGCTCAATAGCGCCGGCAATAAGTGGCAATAACGTCGCCAGAATAATCAGGATCTTTTTCATACCGCTACAAAGATAAGCATTTTTTCAAACAACGTGTAATTATTACTTGTTATATATCTGAACTAATAACTGATAATATGGACTCTAAAGAAAAGAACATCGATACATATCCCGGTGATGCCCGCAGCGCCGGTGACAAAAAGGCCACCCCCTGCGAAGTTAAAGAGGATGTTAAGGAACTGAATAACAATCCCCGGAACTCCGACAATGAGATGCACTGACGAAATATGAAAATATTTAAGCCATGGTTTGCCGCTTATCAAGATTATTAGTACTTTAGCGGCATTATGGTTAAACATGTAGTTATGTTCCGTATGAACGGAACCAGGGAAGAGCGGCTTGACGCATGCCGCCGGTTCGCCGAGGATCTCAATGAGCTTCCCGGCAAAATTGAGGTGCTTGAATCTATCGAAGTGGGAATTAACGAGAATCCCTCCGAAGAATGGGATCTCGTTCTGACCGCTGTAGTTCCTACCCTATCGGATGTCAGTGTGTATGCCAAGCATCCGGATCATGTGGCAGCAGCGTCAGCTGCATCGGCCCATATTGCTGCCAGAGCTTGCGTCGACTATAATTTGTAGAATTTAACTACAACTATAACATCGGCACTATGGGAGACTTTAAAGAGTAAAGTCTCCTGTAAGTCTTATATCTGTGCTCGACGCTCCAATCATCACCTTGAATGCGCCCGGCTCGATTACTCTTTCAAGTCCGGCATTATATATTGCCAGCTCTTCAGCCCCAAGATTGAATGTCGTGGTGCGGCTCTCACTCGGTGAGAGTTCTATCCGAGTGAACCCTTTCAGCAGCATTGGCGGCTGGCTTACCGAGGCAACCACGTCGCGCAGATAGAGCTGCACGACTTCGGCGCCTGAGCGGTTCCCGGTGTTGGTGATTCGGCAACTGACATCGCAGCTTTTGCCGTCAGCGGCCGGACGTATCAACAGATTCGAATATTCAAAGGACGTGTAGCTTAGTCCATGACCGAAGCTGTAGAGCGGATCTCCCGGAGAATCCATATAATCATGGCCGTGTCCCATATGCGAGTAGTGTTACAATTGACATCAATAAAGATGTTGGATCGTCAATCTGCGGGCAATCTGAAAGTAATGGGAAGAGTCATATACGTGTTGACTTTCTTGCCATTGAGTGTGCCGGGCGTGAATTTCGGGAAAAGCCTCACCACCCGCAAAGCCTCCCGGTCAAGGGCCGAATCTTTGCCTCTCACAATTCTCGGCTCGCAAACGCGACCTAATGTGTCAACATAGAACTGCACAACCACACGACCTTGAATCCCCTCCTTAAATTGCTCTTCGGGATATATCAGATGTTGACTGATGAATCGCAGTATCTCTGCGTTTCCGCCAGGAAATTGCGGCATTTGTTCAGCACAACTATAAATACTCCTTTCATCTGGATTTGTTGGCCGTTCATCGGGCATTTCACCTTGTGTTACTACTTCAATGGGATCATTGCTTATCTCACCTTCTTTGATACCTGAAACTCCAGTCGCAGAATTGGAAATAGTATCTCTGGTTTTAGACAATAGGCATTCCTCATCAATTTCGCCCTCGAAATCTAATGTGTCAGCTATTTCTACCGGCTCGCCCTGTAGCGTTTCGCTCAACTGTTTCGATGATGTGCCGCTGCAACCTGACATGAGAATCATACCGGCCGAGATGCCTGCGAGGGCTACGGCTTTCCCGGCAAGTGAACGGGAGTGGAGCTGCTGTTCCAGATAGCGCACCTCGGCCTCACATTTGGGACATGTGCCGAGACAGTCTCCCTTGTAGCGACATTCAGATGTCACGAATTCGATGTCGTTGGCCTCGGCAATCTGCCGACGAATCTCTTTCAGTATCTTGCAGGTCTGCTTTCCTCGTGCCATAGTCAGTGTTTGCGGATTTGATAGGTGAATAAATCGAATCGGTCGAAGCCGAGAGCTTCAAGAGCCTTGCGGCTTTTCTCTCGGTCGGTGTCGGTATTATAGTCAGGTATCAACGGTATGCGGACAATGCAGTCATGCTGACGCCCGGCAGCAGCTAAAAGTCGGAGATTGTCAAGAACAAGGTCGTTTGACTCTCCCGTATATCTACGGTAAATGTCGTGGTTCATATCCTTGATGTCGATAATAAGGGTATTGACCACCGGGAGCAATGCTTCAATGTTTACAGCCGGGACATTCAGCGATGTCTCAAGATTAAGCTGCCATTCGGGGCCACATAGCTCGCGGAACTCGCGGATAAACCGAGGACGCAGACATGGCTCACCCCCCCGAAAGTCACACCGCCATTTGTGGCCATGAAATAAAGTTCGTCGACGCGCGTCTCTGCATACAGTTCCTCAGGTGAATACTCGCGGAAACGGCTGCCGTCGCCCAATGACTGAGGATTAAGACAATAATGGCAGTGGAGCGGACAGCCGTGGAATGCAACAAGTGTAGTCACACCATCGCCGTCTGTAGAGAGGCGATGACGCGCTATTCCGATAATCCGCTCACATTGCCTGTTCATCTTTTCATTTCAAATACCTCGATTTCCTCGGCCGAGGGATTATTGACTGATATTTCCGCGCCCTTGAAAAGTCGATTAATTGTTTCAGGTGTCAGTCCGTTTATGTTACAGTAGCCACTCGATATCCGGGAGTTTACCTTCGGGGCATACATAAAAGCACCATTGATTTCCAATGCAATATGCCGGCCTATATTAGCTTCGGTAAACTCAGTCCATTTCAAAGAGTCGTCCTCACTGTAGGCCCACGGCACAGTAACATCCCCCGATTCGAAATCAAGATCGACCATCGCCTCATTGACCGCGGCCTTGAACTGCGTTGCAGTCTGCATTATACCTACCGTTGTCTGAAAGCTGTCTGATCTGCCGCAAAACCATTTGAAACCATCGGGCAGATTATAAGCTCCAAGGCTCTCAGACAACGCAGAGAACAGACTGCCGTCTTCGTCACAAATTATTGCCATCAAAGCTCCCGGAATATGGGAATCCTTGATTTTGAGCTCATGCAACAGTCTGCTAAATTGCACGGTAGCAGAGCTATCGTCTTTTGCCACCGGAGCGACAGTCACTGTCCAGTTGACATTATATGCAGTGAAAGGATCGATGTCGAGTTCAGTCATAAAATCATTGAGTCTGCCAGAGTCAACCGTGGCAACCGTATCGGGATTCGAAGTAATCTGCAAGTCGATTATCCGTTGCACATCCTCACGCGGAATCAACTGTTCACCAAGTCCAAGAGCTGCCTTTGCACCGGCTAAAAACGAAGAAAAATCATGCCTGACACCTTCTACCAATGCAAGGTTGACCGACAATGCCATTGATCGGCCTATATCGTAAGCCGTTTCAGGCATCTCTGCCGAAGCATCAAGCACGTCAGCCATACCTGTCGCGAAAGCAGCTCTGTCTTCTTTGACTTTTGTCCCCGGCATTAAACCTTCGATATATGACTGTAATCCCGGCTGATAGGCTTTCATTATGCCGTATGCAGTAAAAAATTCGCATTGGGATTCCTCCGGCACATCGGACGAAAGAGAATCATTCTCGCTGCAACGATTGATAATCTCCATGGCGGCTATAGTGTCGGCAGGCAACGCGATCGAGCTATTCCCTACTTTTCTGAGACCGGCAATAATACAATGGAAAGGCGGTCGGTCCTCTTTCTTTTTACGTTGCGTGCCATCAGTAATAAAAACCGCCTCCATGCCACCGAGCATATATGAAATCATGTAAGAAGAATCATTCATCTGGCTCGGGTCGCGGTAGTTTTCCTGCAACCCCCGGATATAATCCTCAAAATCTTCATGACTCCGCATGAGATCGTTTTCTCCGGCCATTAGAAGGAGTGTAGACTGATGGCCGTAGGCATATGAAGTAGAATCGACTGGCTCAGCTGCAAATACTACACCGGCAGCAAAGGCGATAGCTAATATCGAAAAATATAACCGTATCATAGCTTATGGTGCAAAATAATAAGAATCAAGGCTGATAACTTTCTGTTTGACTTTTTCGAGCTGCCCGATTTTGGTAGATTGCTGCTTCACAAGATAGAAAGGCCAGCCATTGGGCAGATAGTCGGTTTTCAGATAATCCTCATAAACGCCATTGACCTTCACTTGAGAATCAAAATTCTTTCTGAAACTGTCATTAATACTGTCATTGTTGAACAGACCGACAACATTGCCGACAAGTTCCTTAATATATTTCCTGGTCAGTATACTGGTTATGTCAGCCATTACGCTGTAGCAACCGTCGCTATCGACAGAGGCGGATATGACTGTAGTGCTTTCGAATGTCGAATCAGTTGCATCTTCATGCTCTTTAAATTCACCGGCAGTATATTCATTGCCGTGGTTAAGAAACAACAAATTGAGTTCTTCAAGATAACCGTCGACAAGTTGGTTCATATCAATCTTTTTCGCGTAGTCTCTGATATCAAATCCTAACTCTTTAGCCTCCTGCATCTCCGGCAGAACCGAAAATTCTTTTATTGCTTCATTGAAAAGAGACTTTGCCTGCTTCTTTATCCGGCCTAAATTATTAATGCCGGTTATTCGGCCGCAATCATCGGTCTCAAAGCTGACTGTAGTGCCCTCAATCTTTTTTGCCAGACGGGCAACTATCTGATTCAGGAAAATTTCGGAAAAAGGCGCTGTTTCCGGAAGATTTTCTGTCGGGAACTCCAGAAAAGTATATTCTAATTTATAACCGGTTGCTGCAGAATCGACAACATTAATGCGCACTCTCATTGACTGCGAAGAAGTTCTGACAGTATCGGCGCCATTTATTCTCCATGAACTCTCGTTAACCCAGTAATAAACAGTGTCATGCTTGCTAAACCAGGCTACTACAGGAACTGTCGAATACTGAGACGAAATTTCAGCCTGCTCAACTTTCTCTTGACCACGAATATTGGAACTGACCGTAACAGCCAGCAATATTATTATCCATATAAAAATATTCTTCATGTCGACAATGTAGAATTAACGGTAAGCGCGAGATGCACTTCAGGAGGCGAAAATACAAAATGAAATCCATATAAAATGTGACATTTGTCACATTTTATCAATTACCGCTTAATCAGCTTTTTCAGTTTCGGTTTCGCGGATGCGATGAAGCTGGCGACGGGACACACCTAAAAATGAAGCCATTTCCTGAACAGACAGCAGCCCTATTAAATTGGGATACCGTGAAACAAGCTCGCGGTAACGTTCTGTGGGAGACTTGACCAAGACATCGAGATAGCGCTGATACGCTTCCTGCAAAAGAATCGACGATGAATGGGCTATGAAACCGGGATTCCGTTCCTGAAGATAATTGCGCAGCTCGTCAATTGTGACAAGAAGGATCTCGGCGTCGCACCCGGCTACAATCGTAGTGAGGCAGGTCTGACCGAACAAGAAACCGCGGACAAAATCAGAGACAACCTCTCCAACGAAAGAAAAACCTGTCACAATCTCCTGGCCTTTACTGTTATATGCAACGAATTTGAAATATCCCGATTTAATCCGCTGACCCATAAAATCGTGCGTAATGTCGTGCGTAAATACAACAAAAGCCTGAAAATCAGGCTTTATTGCGGAGAGAGGGATATGAAACTATTGTAAATTTAATAATCATATGACCGGAGACTGGATAACGGAGAGGCAGAGTGGACGAACCAAGACCAGGGAAGTGCGCCCTAAGTATGAATTGTTGACCTCGCATGTGGCACGGCGCACATTCGTGACTATGTGTCTGCGCAAAGGCATGTCACCGGAAGATATTCGTGCCGTCACCGGCCACACTACCGCCGACATGATGATGAGGTATGTGAAATTCGACGATGAAAGCAAGAGGGAGAAGATGAGTATCCTCAACGAAAACGCCCAATCAGGAGTGGAGACCGTCTTCGACCACACCATCACTGATGATGAGCGTATTAGGCTTGGCATACCTACCCGCGAGACCTATCTTGAAATCTTCGAAGGGGATACCGCCTCTGTCAATGCTCACCTCGCTGTTCTTGCCCACATCCGAGGCAACTTCGATGCCCGCGCAGAGTACATCAAACGGCTTACTGTTGATAAACTTAATGAAGTTCTCGAATTCATAATGAAGGGAGATATGACACAGCCGGAAAGCTCGACAAGGTAAAGTTCACATGGTGCCACTCCGACAACCGTCCGCTTCTGGAAGCTCGCTCGATACACATATCTACTGCCCGCACCATGCTCAACTCCAGCGACCTTGTCGATATTTTGGTATGGAAATCCGACGGCTCTATCCTATAACTGCGTAACGTCATTTCCCTCCGTTACTCGTTCTACGGCGGCTGGAGAAACGTAAAGATACTTTCCTCCGGCGAGTGCCGCAAGATACGCGACTGTCGTATCTTCCGAGTGAACGACCTCGAAGTATTTTTGTAGCTAAATCATTACGCATATTCAACTGAAAATGCGTAACTTTGCAAGTGAAATATATGCTAATTTTACTTCAAAATGACTACGATTGAAATTGCCGTTACAGTCATAGGTGTTGCAGGAAGCCTGTTTGGAATCTATGAAGGAAGTAAAGCAATATATAATAAGTTTCGAAAGAAACCTCTCGACCGACTCATGAATGAATTGGTCGACAAGAATACCCCCTTGAAAAAACAAAGAAAGATACTGCATAAAATGCAGTGCGTTTTGATTGCTTCCGGAGTGATAATATCCAATGATTACATCAACGCTTTTAACGCTGATGGTCGTGGCAAATTCATTGTATTCCGCGACATTTGCACACAAAACAATATAGAGCCAACACGCGAATTATGTGTTCAAATGCTCGGCTCCGATGATGCGCAGTTTCGTCGAGAGTGGACCAATAATCGCATCGCAGGTAAAGCAGCCTCCCGTCAACAAGCACAATCTTCCGTAGTTGATAATGTCACAATAGCAATGCCACAATCTTCTGCTAAGATTGAAAGTGGCTCACAGGTAGTTTGTCTGTCTGCTTTATTAGCATTAAAATTTCCGGAAACTACCAAACGCCTTACAGACATACTGAATAAACACAATATACCTTTTGCCTTCCTCGAAGGTACTAAAGATATATGGTGCCGAGACTACATGCCGGTGCAGACACCAAGTGGCAAATTTATTCAGTTCAAATATGAGCCATCATACTTAAACGACCCGAAATATTCGGACTTGCGTTCTGATGTTAGGCTCGTTGATAACGTAAACGGCATAACTCCGATTTACTCGAACATTAATCTTGACGGTGGCAATGTTGTAATGTACGGCAACAAAGCCATAATTACCGACCGTATTTTCTCTGAAAATCCGAATTGGACTGAGGAAAATCTCAAAGCAGAACTCGCTAAACTTCTTGAATGTGAAATCATCATTATTCCGGCATATAAGCCTGAATATGATTTTACCGGGCATGCTGACGGCATGATGCGATTCGTTGACACAAACACAGTTCTTGTCAACGACTTGGAGCAGGACTTCATTTATATGAAGAAAGCTATTATCAACTCACTTGATAATTCTAATCTTAGATATATAAACTTTCCGTTTTTTGAATATAAGATTAAGGGCAACCCCGACCATGCCATCGGTATTTACCTTAATTACCTTGAAGTCGGCAACATCATTGTGATGCCTATGTTTGGCGTACCCGGCAATAAAGATGCCGAAGCTCGTGCTAAACTTCAAGAGATATTCCCAAATAGAATTATAGAAACTATTGATTATAATGACGTTGCACTCAATGGCGGCATCTTGAATTGCACTACTTGGATATTCCGTAAATAACATGAAAAGAACTTTATTCACAATCTTAAGTTTGGTGTGCATTTTATTAGTAAATGCACAGGACTTCACTGCTTATCCTATAGTATTAAAGAAAGGCATATCAATACCTAATCTTAACGGAGGAGCTAAATGTCGAATGGAAAATTTTGCGCAACTCGTTGCGAATAATCCAATAGGGTACTACGATTTAGAAGATAAATATTCTACCCCTTTGAAATTGAAACATTTCAAGGCAAGTTCAGAATATACAGATTCTATTCTTCCTCAGTTCAATGCTTTACGAGATTCAATAATGAATGCCACTTATTTCTATACGTACAATTTAAGAGGCGTAGAATACAATCTGCAAACACAAAAGTTTACAATTGGTTTTCGGTGTCACCGTTCTGACAATACATCTCTTAAAGGGTATCTTGGTATCGGAAATTATATCAATTTAAGTTGTCCTTCATTAAAAGAGGAACAAGGTGCTTTAAGCATCGGTAGTTATACTCAATATCTTACTACTCCAAAAGTATCTGAGGAACTTGCTGTCGAAATTGAAGACGGAAAATACCAATTACTGTTTTTATTCAAATTCGATAAAATAAAAACTGAAAAGAGAGATGTATATGGTGGCACATCTGGTGTACTTGCCTTTACTGAAAATTTCATCCTTTGTAAGACAACAAAGTTATACTTATATGACCCTGAAACTAATGAAGTTATTTCCGATTGGTCTTCACTTTTGACAGTCTCAGCCACAAAACCAAAGTCTAAATCAAATTCATCTAAAAGAAGATAACTTCTGTCTTTTAGTCTTGCATATACGGTCCATATCTTTGCTGAAAAATCAGCATTGTTATGGACTTTTCTTTTCCCGAACTCAATTACAACTCTGTCGAGACACTTCCGGGCTTTGAGGCCCGCGCAGCGTTCACAGTCAATTCCTCGTCCGTATTCAAGGAAGGCGTGGATATTGTGCCGACCATAGTGGACGATACTCTCTCTTATATTCCGTGGGCGGCGACAATCAGATGCCGTTCGACTTGCTTGCGCTCGTCGAGAAAGATGAAACACTCGCAACCTGCCAGTGTTTCAACGCCGAGGTATGCTACGGTTCGGGGCTGCAATACTGCGCCACCGAAGCCTCCGCACCGGTCAAGTCGGCTGTCGATGACTTCCTCCTTGACAACGACCTCGCCGCACACTTCCTCGGCATCTGTCAGGACTTCAAGCACTTCGGCTTCGCCGTGTCAGTGCTTATTCTCAACGAGGACGGCTCACGCATCGTCCGTCTGATGAGAAAGGAAGCCTGTTATTGTCGCTTCACCCCGCCTGGCTAACGCGGTTGTTCATTAGTAACCAAGTTTTGCGAGAATCTATCAACTGATGTGCTAAATTAATTTAGGGATATTCAGAAAATCGTCAACTAATTGTTTGGCAATGTCATAGAAGAT